>ERZ507734.78-NODE-78-length-26050-cov-6.29794_pt1 | contig 26050 bp, 25 predicted proteins | sample MGYA00513104_ERZ507734 | MGnify/ENA metagenome assembly ERZ507734 | reverse complement strand
GTTCAGTTTCCAGTTACCCATCACTAAAGGATGTCGCATTTTAATTCTCCACGCTACTTAAGCGAATTAAGGAATATAGCCGCCCCAGAGGGCAGCATGGTCTGTGAAACAGTATAGAGACTCGTCACTGGAAAGGCTTTGCTTTTTGTCATTTATTGTTGCCTTCCAGCGTTTCAGATAACGCCAGCTTAATCGGTTCAATGGCGAAGGTCAGGCCCTTTTCCCCATGATCTGCCACCACATAGCGTACGGCACCTTCGGTATCGGCTAAGTAGCGTTTGCCTTTGCCGACGGCCAGCAGTTTCTGCAGCTTTTGCTGGCTTTGCGCTGGGCTAAGGGTAGGCACGAAGGCGCGGATCATGGCGCTCATATACTCCAGCGCTTTGGCCTTCGCCGCTTTTTGTTCCGGCCCCTGGATCGGCAGCCAGGTGATCTGCATGGATTTGATCTTCAGCGTACCGCGCTCGAGCGCGGTAGAGGCATAAAGATTTTCGTTTATTTTGCTGGCGGCGCGGGTCAGGTTAGCCCGATCCCGGCTGGTTGATATCGAACGGAATTCGTTCAGGGGCAGCTTCGGGTTATCAGCGTTAAATTTTTCCCGGAACTGGCTGATCGACAGGTCAAAGCTCGGTGCGCCGGAGAGCAGGTAGGGCGCTGCAGCGGTCGTCGATTCGCTCTCTGCGGACAACGCGTGCGGGCCGACGGCAAGGCCCATCAGCCCACTTAACCACAAGATTGTCCACTTCTTCATGCCCGTCGTTCCTTTTTTTGCCTGCTGACGATTAAATCGGGAAGCGCGGCGCTTGTCAAAAAGTCACGACGCCAGGGTAAACTACGCAGACGATGATGATAAGGAAAAACTCATGACCCTACAGCAGTGGTTATTCTCAATTAAAGGGCGTATTGGCCGCCGCGATTTCTGGATCTGGATTGCCATCTGGCTGGTGACCATGAGCGCCCTGTTTACCCTGGCAGGTAGTAATCTGCTCAATCTGCAGACGGCAGCGTTTATTATTGTCTGCCTGCTGTGGCCGACGGCGGCGGTGGTGGTCAAGCGGCTACACGATCGCGGTAAATCCGGGCTGTGGGCGCTGCTGATGATTCTGGCGTGGATGCTGCTGGCGGGGAACTGGGCGATGCTGCCGCAGGTCTGGCAGTGGGGCGTCGGGCGCTTTGTGCCGACGTTGATTATCGTCATGATGTTGATCGACCTGGGGGCGTTTGTCGGCACCCAGGGCGAGAATAAGTTCGGCAAGGAGACCCAGGACGTGCGCTGGAAAGCGGACGCCTGATTACCAGTAGTGCTCCGCCGTCATGTGGCCCGGCCGGCGACGCAGATGTTTGGTCATCTGCCGGGTCTCTTTTAACAGCTGCTGGGTATCGCGCACCATTTGTGGGTTGCCGCACAGCATCACATGGCTGGTGTCTGTGGTCATTGGCAGACCGACGGCCTCTTCCAGCGCCCCGGTTTCAATTAAAAACGGTACCCGGCCGGTCAGCGAGCCTGCCACGGTTTCGCGGCTGACCACCGTCTGAATGCGGAGTTTGCCGGCGTAGCGCTGCTCCAGTTCGCGCATTAGCGGCAGATAGCTCAGGTCCGCGGCGTAGCGGACGGCGTGGACCAGCACCAGGTTATTAAAGCGCTCAAGGTCCTTGCCTTCCTGCAAAATTGACAGGTACGGCCCCAGCGCAGTGCCGGTCGCCAGCATCCACAGGGTATCGCAATCCGGTACCTCCTCGAGGACGAAGAAGCCTGCCGCTTCACTCACCACCAGGACTTCATCGCCCGGCTTCAGCGCCGCCAGACGCGGGCTCAGCTTGCCTTCCGGGACGGTCACCAGATAGAACTCGAGATCGGGATTGCCGGGAGCATTGACGTAGGAGTAGGCGCGCTGCACGCGCTCGCCGTCGATTTCCAGCCCAAGCTTGGTAAATTGCCCGGCGGTAAACGGCTGAACAGGCGCCCGCACGTACAAACTGAACAAAGCATCCGTCCAGTACTCCACTTTTGTCACTTTGCCGCTAACCCAGTCCGCCATCGTCTTCTCCTGTTGCCAAGCGATGCCTTATCTTCGGTCCAGACGAGCCAGATTTCCACCCCGAAGGCGCAAGAAAGCTCTATTGATCAAATATAAACGAAGAACAGGGCAACCGCCTGCGGACGGTTGCCTGAGAGAGAAAAAGCGGTATTACAGGATGTGCTGCTGGATGTCCGGATCTTTACGGTCGAGGTAATGAATCGACTGGATACGACGGATAGTGCGTGACTTGCCGCGGATCAGCAGCGTCTCGGTAGTGGCCATGTTGCCCTTGCGGGTGATGCCATCCAGCAGATCGCCTTTGGTGATCCCGGTGGCGGAGAAGACGACATTATCGCTGCGCGCCATTTCATCCAGACGCAGCACTTTGCCCGCTTCAATGCCCATGGTTTTGCAGCGCGCCAGCTCGTTTTCACCGATGCGGCGGTTCTCTTCGTTATCGCCCTTCACGTGGTGGCGAGCCAGCAGACGCCCTTGCATATCACCGTCGAGGGCGCGGATCACCGCGGCGGAAACCACCCCTTCCGGCGCGCCGCCGATGCCGTACAGCACGTCGACTTCGCTATCCGGCATGCAGGTGAGAATAGAGGCCGCGACGTCGCCATCGGGAATCGCAAATACACGCACGCCCAGCTGCTGCAGTTGGGCAATGACCGCGTCGTGGCGCGGTTTCGCCAGCACGGTGACGGTCAGCTCGCCCAGCGGCTTGTTCAGGGCGCGGGCGATATTGTGCAGGTTCTCTTCCAGCGGCAGATTGAGATCGATAGCGCCTTTAGCGCCCGGACCGACGATCAGCTTTTCCATATACATATCCGGCGCGTTGAGGAAGCAGCCCTTATCGCCGACCGCCATCACTGCCAGGGCGTTGGCCTGGCCCATCGCCGTCATGCGGGTGCCTTCGATGGGATCGACGGCGATATCGACCGCATCGCCCTTGCCGGTACCCACTTTTTCGCCAATATAGAGCATTGGCGCTTCATCGATTTCGCCCTCGCCGATGACGATGGTGCCGTCGATATTGACGAGGTTAAGCATAATGCGCATGGCGTTAACCGCTGCGCCGTCGGCGGTATTCTTATCGCCGCGGCCCAGCCATTTATAGCCCGCCAGCGCGGCGGCTTCGGTGACACGCGAAAATTCGATGGCCAGTTCTCGTTTCATAATCCACTCGTTGTGTAGAAAAGTTGCCCGCAGCGCGGCAAAAGTGCGCGCTACGCGTTGGAATAGCGTTCGGTTTCTGGCATCCAGCGCTCGATAAGCGCCTGGGCCTGCAGCGGATAGCGTTCATGAATGTGGCGAGCAATGCGCTGAACGTCGGGGATCATCGCCTGATCGCGCAGCAAGTCCGCTACTTTAAACTCGGCATTGCCGGTCTGGCGGGTACCGAGCAGCTCGCCGGGGCCGCGTATTTCGAGGTCTTTCTGGGCGATGACGAAACCGTCGTTGCTGTCGCGCAGCACCTGCAGGCGTTTCTGTGCCGTTTTAGAGAGCGGCGATTTATAGAGTAGCACGCAGTGGGAAGCGACCGCGCCGCGTCCGACGCGCCCTCTGAGCTGGTGGAGCTGCGCCAGGCCCAGACGTTCCGGGTTTTCAATAATCATCAGGCTTGAGTTAGGCACGTCGACGCCGACTTCAATCACCGTGGTGGCCACCAGCAGGTGCATTTCGCCCTGCTTGAAGGCCTGCATCACCGCCTGCTTCTCCGCCGGTTTCATCCGCCCGTGGACGAGGCCGATATTGAGCTCCGGCAGCGCCAGTTTGAGCTCTTCCCAGGTGGCTTCCGCCGCCTGGGCTTCCAGCAGATCGGACTCTTCAATCAGCGTACAGACCCAATAGGCCTGGCGACCTTCATGGGTACAGGCGTTGCGCACGCGGTCGATAATATCGCTGCGCCGGGTGTCCGGGATGGCGACGGTAGTCACCGGAGTTCGGCCTGGCGGCAGCTCGTCGATAATCGAGGTGTCCAGATCGGCGTAGGCGGTCATCGCCAGGGTGCGGGGGATCGGCGTGGCGGTCATGATTAGCTGATGCGGGTGGAATCCCTGCTGCTGACCTTTCTCCCACAGCGCCAGCCGCTGATGCACGCCGAAGCGGTGCTGTTCGTCGATAATCACCAGCGCCAGACCGTTAAACTGCACTTGCTCCTGGAAGATGGCGTGGGTGCCGACAATCATCTGCACCTCGCCGCTGGCGATAGCCTCCTGCTGCGCCTGGCGGGCTTTGCCTTTCTGTTTTCCCGCCAGCCAGCCGACTTCAATACCCAGCGGTTCAAACCAGTTGCGGAAGTTATTGGCATGCTGCTCGGCAAGCAGTTCGGTGGGCGCCATCAGCGCCACCTGTTTGCCGTGGGCGATAGCGCGCAGGGCGGCCAGGGCAGCGACCAGGGTTTTACCGGAGCCGACGTCGCCCTGCACCAGGCGCATCATTGGCACGTCCAGCGCCATATCGTGTTCAATCTCGGCGGTAACCCGCGCCTGCGCGCCGGTGGGCTTAAAGGGCAGGGAGGCCAGCAGTTGGTTTTTAAGGGTATCGTTGGCGCCGAGCGGCAGGGCGTGATAGCGCTGGGCACCTGCCCGCAGCGCCAGCATGCTGAGGTTATGCGCCAGCAGCTCTTCCAGAATCAGACGCTGCTGCGCCGGATGCTTGCCGCTCTCCAGCTCGCTAAGTTGCAAGGAGGGCGGCGGACGGTGCAGCGTACGCAGCGCCTCCGGCAGGCTCATCATCCCCTGCGCCAGCTCCGGCGGCAGGAGTTCGCTAATCGCGCAGGTTTCCAGGAGCTCAAGCGCCTGATCGGTGAGCTTGCGCAGCGTCGCCTGCTTGATGCCTTCGGTGGTCGGATAGACTGGGGTTAACGTTTCCTGCAGCTCCGGAGTACTCATATCGCCCTGGACGCGGTATTCCGGATGGATCATCTCGGCGCCGTACTTCCCGCGTTTGGCTTCACCGTAGGCCAGCACCCGACGACCGGTCGCGAGGCTATTTTTCATCGCCGCGTTGAAGTTGAAAAAGCGCATGGTGAGGATGCCGGTGCCGTCGCTGATCTGGCAGGTCATCATCCGCCGGCCGCCGAAAGTGATATTGCTGTTGAGCACTTCGCCTTCCACGGTGGCATAAACTCCGGGAAGCAGCTCGGCTATCGGGTAAAGATGGGTGCGATCTTCGTAGCGTAAAGGCAGGTGCAGCAGCAGATCCTGGACCGTATGCAGGCCAATCTTCGCCAGTTTGCTGCTCTGCGCAGCGCCCACACCGGTGAGTGAACTGAGCGGAACGGCATCTAACAGGCGGCCTGACATTGGGTTTACCTCGCAGCCTGCATGGTGGCCCACCACGCGGCATCGGCTTCCACTTCGCCCTGCTCGTTAACGTGGGGGTACGGCAGACCTTTTTGCCGGGCGACGCGGGCCAGCACCGGATAACCGCCTTCGAACAGCAGTCGCTGCTGCTCTTGCGGCGGCAGCATGCTGTTGTCGCGTTGGTACATCCCGGCGTTCTGCCGCTGACGCTGCGCCTCGTAGAGGATCAGCGCCGAGGCGACGGAGACGTTCAGCGACTGCACCATACCGATCATCGGGATAATGATGTCCTGATCGGCTAGCGCCAGCGCTTCCTGGGTGATGCCGGTTTTTTCCTGACCCATCAGGATGCAGGTTGGACGCGTATAGTCGATTTCACGAAAATCGATGGCTTTGTCGGAAAGGTGAGTGGCAAGAATTTGCATGCCCTGGCCTTTCAGGTGGCTGACGGCATCGGCGATAGTGCGGTGGGTTTTCACCTGCACCCAGCTGTTGCTGCCCGCGGCAGCGGAGGCCATGGTACGCATCCGGCTGCTCGGCCAGACGGCATGCACCTCGTGGACGCCAACGGCATCTGCGGTCCGGATGACCGCAGAGACGTTATGAGGCTTATGGACCTGCTCCATGCAGACCGTCAGGTCAGGCTGACGCCTGGCGAGCATCTCGCAGATACGCTCGTAGCGCTTAGAGTTCATAAAGCTAGTTTCGGTTACGGGTGACTTTAATCACGTCCGGCATGACGCGGATTTTGCGCATGATATTCGCCAGATGCACGCGGTCGCGGGCGGTCAGGCGGATAAAGGCGCTGTATACGCGGCCATCTTTCTCTTCCGTATTCAGGCTCTGGATATTGGAAGACGCGGTGTTGATCGCCGCCGTCAGGTTCGCCAGCGCGCCCTGGTGGTTAAACATGTCCACCTTGATTTCGGTGATGAACTCCTGAGCGGTCTCTTTATCCCACTCAACCGCCATAAACTTCTCCGGCTCTTTCTGGTAGCCGCGAATGTTACGACAGGATTCATGGTGGATAACCAGCCCTTTACCCGGACTGACGTGGGCGATAATCGGGTCACCTGGGATTGGGCGGCAGCATTTGGCGAAGGTGATCAGCACGCCATCGGCGCCTTTGATTGGCAGATGGCCGTGGTTCGACGCGTTAGCCGGTACTGGTGCCGCAGCGGCTTCACCCTGCTGCAGGTTTTTCGCCACCACCACGCTCATGGCGTTGCCCAGACCGATCTCTGCCAGCAGATCGTCAAGGGAGGCCAGCTTCATGCGATCGAGTTCGCGCTGGATATTCTCCGGCGGGATCTCGGCGAGTTTGCGGCTACCGCCCAGCGCGTGATTGAGCAGACGACGGCCAAGGCTGACCGAATCGTCGCGCTTAAGGTTTTTCAGCAGCTGACGGATCTTGGCGCGCGCTTTCGAGCTGACGACAAAGTTCAGCCAGGCGGCATTCGGGCGTGCGCCCGGCGCGGTAATGATTTCGACAGTCTGACCGCTGGAGAGCGGCTGCGACAGCGGATAGGGCTGACGGTCGACGCGCGCACCGACGCAGGCATGGCCGATATCGGTATGCACCGCGTAGGCGAAATCCACCGGCGTGGCGCCAGCGGGCAGCTCGACAATGCGCCCTTCCGGGGTGAAAACGTAAATCTCATCCGGGAACAGATCGGATTTCACGCTCTCGATAAATTCAAACGAGCTACCGGCGCTCTGCTGCAGCTCCAGCAGGCTTTGCATCCAGCGCTGAGCGCGGATCTGCGCAGTGGTGCTGCTTTCGCCGCCGTGCTCTTTATAAGCCCAGTGCGCCGCGACCCCCATTTCCGCCATCTGGTCCATGTCTTCGGTACGAATTTGTACCTCGACCGGGACGCCGTGGGGACCGATCATCGAGGTGTGCAAAGACTGATAGCCGTTCGCTTTCGGAATGGCGATGTAATCTTTGAAACGACCTGGACGCGGTTTATAGAGGCTGTGCATCTGGCCAAGCACGCGGTAGCAGACATCGGCATCATGAACGATAACGCGGAAGGCGTAGATATCCATGATCGAGTGAAAACGTTGCTCTTTGAGCACCATTTTGCAGTAGATGGAGTACAGATGCTTTTCGCGACCGCTGACGCGGCAGGGGATCCCCGCTTCCTGCAAACGCCCTTCGATTTCAGAGAGGATCTTTTGGATCATCTCTTTGCGGTTGCCGCGCGCCGCTTTGACCACCTCTTTAATGACGCGGTAGCGGTTAGGGTACAGCGCTTCAAAGCCCAGCTCTTCGAGCTCGGTTTTGATGTGATGGATACCTAAACGGTGCGCCAGCGGGCTGTAAATTTCCAGCGTTTCGCGGGCGATGCGGCGGCGTTTATCCGGGCGCAGCGAGCCCAGAGTACGCATGTTGTGGGTGCGGTCGGCAAGCTTGATGAGTATGACGCGGATGTCCTGCACCATCGCCATGATCATTTTGCGAAAGTTTTCGGCCTGCGCCTCTTTCTTATCGCGGAACTTGAGCTTATCAAGTTTCGACACCCCCTCTACCAGCTCGGCGACGCTTTTACCAAAAAGCTGTTCCATGTCCTGGTAGGTGGCGGGGGTATCTTCAATCACATCATGCAGCAGCGCGGCCATCAGCGTTTCATAGTCGAGCTTCATCTCGGCCAGAATGCAGGCTACCGCGACCGGGTGCGTGATATAGGGTTCACCGCTTGAACGTGTCTGACCCTCGTGAGCGTCACGTGCAACGAGATACGCCTGCCGCAGACGCTTAATCTGGTCTTCCGGCAGGTAGTTTTGAATCAGCTGATTCAGGCTTTCAAACAGATACAAGGGCGACCCGCTGTGTGATTAACGACGACCTTCAGCAATCGCGGTAACGGCTTGTAATTCAGCGGCTTCCTGCTCTTGCTGTTCCTGGCGCTCACGTACGTCGAGGATCTGGTTGTTGATCAGACCTTCTTCGATTTCGCGCAGTGCGATAACGGTGGTTTTATCGTTTTCTTCCGGTACCAGCGGATCCTTTCCGCCTACCTGCATCTGACGAGCGCGACGCGCGGCGACCAGTACCAGGTCAAAACGGTTACCAATTTTCTCTACAGCGTCCTGAACAGTTACGCGTGCCATACTTAAAATGCTCCACAGGTGAAGAAATGACTGGGCATGATACTGAATGTGGGTTCAGTCTGCCAATAGTTTGGTGATTAAAGCGCCATGTCGCTGCTTTTGGCGGCTCATGCGCAGACGTTCAGCGCGGATGATATTTTTCAGGTCGCTCAGGGCGGTGTCAAAATCATCGTTCACAATCAGGTAATCATATTCCGCGTAATGGCTCATTTCCGCAACGGCCTGGGCCATCCGTTTCGCGATCACCTCTTCGCTGTCCTGGCCGCGGCCGCGCAGGCGACGGTCCAGTTCATCTTTTGACGGCGGCAGAATAAAAATGCTGCGTGCGCCGGGCATGCTTTTACGGATCTGCTGCGCGCCTTGCCAGTCGATATCGAGGAAGACATCGACGCCGGTCGCCAGCACCTGCTCAATCGCTTTACGCGACGTGCCGTAATAGTTGCCAAAGACCTCTGCATGTTCCAGAAACGCGTTTTCGCCAATCATCGAGCGGAATTCGTCGTGATTCACGAAGAAATAGTGTTCGCCGTGCACTTCACCCGGACGCGGCGCCCGTGTGGTATGGGAAACCGATACCTGGGTGTCATACAACGGTTGGGTTTTTAATAAAGCCTGAATCAGGCTGGATTTACCCGCGCCGCTAGGGGCGGAAACAATATAAAGCGTGCCTTGAGCCATGAGTGTCTTTTGTATGTGGTTATCGAAAGAGGTCCTACATACGAGCCTATTATACACGTCGCCGCGGCGTGACGCAGTCATTGTCACACTTTTTGCCGCTGTTTCTTTCATTTTGCCTACCGTTTTCCTGAATTCGCCAGCCGTTGTTGCAATAGGGCGTAAATCCTGGAAGGCGCTTCGCAAACCGAAAAAGTACCTGTCGCGGTTCGCGGTGCGCTACAGCAGACTCTCCGCCAGGTGATGAAGGAGGGACTGCAATGCGTAAAGGAGGGTGGTGGCTGGCGCTAGGGATGTTCTCTGCCAGCGCGCTGGCGACGTGTCCGGACTGGCCGCCGGCCAAAGGAAGGCAAGAGATTTCACGCCTTCATCAGCAAATTGTCGCCTGGAAAGAGGCCTACTGGCGTCAGGGCGCCAGTGAAGTGAGCGATGACGTTTACGACCAGCTCAGCCTGCGTCTTGCGCAATGGCGACACTGTTTTCCGGGCGCAACGCCTGAAGATGACGATCTGCCTCCGCCGACGGGGGATACGCGTCACCCGGTGGCCCATACCGGTGTGCGCAAGCTGGCGGATGAGGCCAGCGTTGCCCGCTGGATGAAAAATAAAACCGACCTGTGGATACAGCCTAAAGTGGACGGCGTGGCGGTCACGCTAGTCTATCGGCAGGGGCGTCTGGTTCAGGCCATTAGCCGCGGCGATGGTCTGCGCGGTGAGGCATGGACCGCCCGAGCGCGGCAGATCCCAGCGCTGGCGAAAGTGACGACCGGTGAACTGGCCAACAGCGTGCTGCAGGGGGAGCTGTTTCTGCGCCGGGACGGCCATGTTCAGCAGCAGGCTGGAGGGATGAACGCGCGGGCGAAAGTCGCCGGGTTGATGATGCGAGCCGACGCGGCGGCTGCGCTTAGCCAACTGGACGTTTTTATCTGGGCCTGGCCAGACGGCCCGTCGGATATGCGCCGTCGGCAGGCAATGCTGACGCAGGCGGGGTTTAAGTACAGCGGGCAATATACCTACCCGGTGACACGCGTCGAGCAGGTGGCGCAGTGGCGCCAGCGCTGGTATCGCTCGCCGCTGCCCTTCGTGAGCGACGGTGTGATTGTGCGCGAAGGTCGTGAGCCGCCGGGTCGAGTCTGGTCGCCCGGAAAGGGAGAATGGCTGGCAGCCTGGAAATATCCTCCGGCATCGCGGGTGATGGAGGTGCGGGCGATCCATTTCAGTACCGGCCGCAGCGGCAGACTCAACGTGGTGGCCCAGCTTGAACCCCTTCGGCTGGATGACAAACGGGTGCAGCGGGTTAACGTTGGCTCTGTATCCCGCTGGCTGGCGCTGGATATTGGAGTTGGCGATCAGCTGCAGATCAGTCTGGCGGGGCAGGGTATTCCTCGGATCGACGCCGTCGTCTGGCGGACGGCCGAGCGCCATAAACCGGCGCCGCCGGCGGCTAAATTCAATGCGCTAAGCTGCTATTTCGCCACCCCTGAGTGCAGCGAACAGTTTCTTTCCCGGCTGATCTGGCTGTCATCAAAGTCCGCGCTGGATGTCGATGGCGTGGGGGAAAATTTATGGCGCGCCATTCAGCAGCAAAACCCGATGACGCATATTTTTTCCTGGCTGGCGCTTACGGTGGAGCAGCTGCAGGCGGTGCCAGGGATCTCCGCCGCCCGCGGGCAGCACCTCTGGCATCAATTTGATCTCGTTCGCAAACGGCCTTTTATCCGCTGGGTGCTGGCGATGGGGCTCCCGGTACCTCAGGGGGCGCTGGCCCAGCTCGAAAGCGAGAACTGGCATCGGCTGGCGGCAAAAAGTGAAGCGCAATGGCGCGCGCTGCCGGGCGTGGGGGAGATCAGAGCCCGCCAGCTGGTGGCTTTCCTGCATCACCCGGACGTGGTGGCGCTGGCGCAATGGCTTAGTGGGCAGCGCATCCCCGGGTTTTGAGACAACTAGTGGGTATCATGAGTGTAGTGGAAGACCGGTAGCCCCAGTTTCCAGCGCAGCGCCAGCATGCGGGCGGTAAAACCGAACAGCAGCGTGGCCAGTACTACCACATCGTGGCTGCTGACGTAATGTTGCAGGGCAATATAGAGCACGGCTGCGGCAAATGAGATCCCGGCATATAGCTCTTTCTGGAAGACCAGCGGAATGCGTTTGCAGAACATATCGCGCAGTACGCCGCCAAAAACGCCGGTGATGACCGCGGCGATAGAGGCGATGATCGGGCCTTCGCCCATATCCAGGGCGATCTGCGCGCCGATGATGGAAAACACGATCAGCCCCAGCGCGTCCAGCACCAGAAACAGCCGACGAAGATGCGGCATCACCGGAGCGGCAATGGTGGTGAGGACGGCGGCGACAGCGACAATAATGACATATTCCGGATGTTTCACCCAGCCGAGAGGATAATGTCCCAGTAGGATATCGCGAACAGAACCCCCGCCCAGCGCGGTCGCGGTGGCGATAATGATGACGCCAAACGTGTCCATCCGCCGGCGCCCGGCAGCCAGTGCGCCGGTCATGGCTTCCGCGGTGATACCGATTAAATACAGAACATGAAGCAGCATAGATCCCCCCAGGTAATGGCGGGCAGGTTAACGATTCGTGCGCAGGATCACGATTGAGATTTTCTAAAGCGAATCATTTACGCCAGGAAAAATTAATGAACACGGCGACGGTGATGGCTTTGTCTAAAGGTTTAATACTTTCTTATTAATTTTTATCGATTAGAAAAAGTAATGCCAAATGAAGCGATCAGCATCACTGTCGAAAACACGATGAATACTCAATGTTTAAGTATCGTCCTTTATTCTTTTATTTTTCTTTTTCAAGGCCTGAGAAAATGAGCGTCGCCGCCGGGAATAAAAACAATCTGACCCGCCTGATAGCCGTGGTAGTAACCGGGATTCTGGCCGGTGTGTCCGGTATGGTGTTGGCACTGATTTTACACGCGATTCAGCACCTGGCTTTTGGCTACAGTTACGGGCAGATCGTCGGTTCGGTGTCATTTTTACAGGGCGTCACGGAGTCATCCTGGCCACGCCGCATCGCGGCAATCGTGGTCGGCGGCGGCGTCGCCGGATTTGGCTGGTGGCTGCTTGGTCGCTATGGGCAGAAGCGGGTTTCCATTGCCGCGGCGGTGGCCAACCCTTCCGTACCCATGCCAGCGGGCACTACGACGATCCATGCGCTGCTGCAGATAGTCACCGTAGCGCTGGGTTCCCCGCTTGGCCGTGAAGTGGCGCCCCGGGAAATGGGCGCGCTGGGGGCGGGGATGGTGGCGCGTAAGCTGGGCCTGCTGGAAGATGAAACCCGCACGCTGATCGCCTGTGGAGCGGGCGCCGGTCTGGCTGCGGTGTATAACGTCCCGCTGGCAGGGGCGTTGTTCAGCCTTGAGGTCATGCTGCTGTCGTTTAGCTGGGAAAAAACGCTGGCGGCGATAATGACCTCGGCGATTGCCGCCTGGACGGCCACTCTGGGGTTAGGGGATGAATCGCAATACCATTTTGTTTCCAGCACACTTCCGTACACCTTTCTTTGGTGGGCGATTCTGGCGGGCCCGATTCTTGGCACCGGCGCCTGGCTCTTTCGTAAAGCGACTAGCGCGGCGCGTTCACGCGTACGAAGTAACTGGCAGATGCCGGTGTTCTGTCTGCTGGGGTTTTCCCTTCTTGCCATCCTGAGCCTTTATTTCCCCGAGCTTCCGGGCAACGGTAAGGGGCCGATGCAGCTGGCGCTCAGCGACGGGCTGCCTCTCTCCATGGTCGCTGTCCTGTTAGTGTTGAAGATGGTGGTGATTCTGGCGGTGCTGCGCGGCGGCGCGGAGGGCGGGTTGTTAACCCCGGGGCTGGTGGTGGGCGGGCTGGCCAGCCTGCTGCTCTGCGCGCTCTGGCAATCAGGGTTCCCTGGCGGAGATGAAAGCAGCTTCGCTCTGGTGGGGGCGGCCGCATTTCTCGCCGCCTCCATGCAGATGCCGCTGACCGCGGTGGTGCTGGTGATGGAGTTCACCCACATGGATCACAGCTATCTGGCCCCCACGCTGCTGTGCGCGGCAGGGGCGTTTTTAACCTGCAGGATCCTGGATAAAAAATATTTCTTCTGAAATAAATGAAAAAAGGCCGGAAAACCGGCCTTTAGTAGTGTGTCTGAGCTTACTCGATATTCTGGATTTGCTCGCGCATTTGCTCGATCAGGACTTTCAGCTCAATCGCGGAGTTGGTGACCTCGGCGTTAATCGATTTTGACGCCAGGGTGTTCGACTCACGGTTGAACTCCTGCATCATAAAGTCGAGACGGCGGCCCACGGCCTCTTTCTTCTTCAGAATGTTATAGGTTTCTTTAACGTGCGCTTCGAGGCGGTCCAGTTCTTCGGCAACGTCGATACGCTGCGCCATTAGCACCAGCTCTTGCTCGAGACGATTATTTTCCAGCTGCACTTCTGCGTCTTCCAGTTTGGCGACCAGACGCTCACGCTGCCACTGGAGTATTTCCGGCATATGGGCGCGGACTTTTGCCACTTCGCTGCTCACGCCTTCAAGACGCTGCTCGATAAGCGCTTTAAGCGCCTGGCCTTCCGTTTCGCGAGCGACGATGAAGTCGTCCAGTGCGCCGTCAAGAGCCGCCAGAATGTCAGCGGCGATGGCGTCAAGATCCTGCTCTTTAGCTGCCATCACGCCCGGCCAGCGCAGAATATCAACCGGATTAATTTCTCCTTCATCGCTCTGCATTTTCACCCAGTTGGCAGCGTTAACCAGCTGCTTAGCGAGGTTTTCGTTGAGGATGAGTTCGCCCTGAGCGCTGGGGTCTTGTTCAAAACGCAGGGTACATTCGACCTTGCCGCGAGTCAGGCGGGCGCGAATGCGCTCGCGTACCACGGGCTCCAGGCTACGAAACTGCTCCGGCAGGCGGAAGTATGTTTCCAGATAGCGCTGATTTACCGAGCGCAGCTCCCATGCGGCGCTACCCCAGTCACCCTTGATTTCACGGCGGGCATAGGCGGTCATACTGCGGATCATAGACGTTCCTGTTTTCGTAATAATGATTGCAACGATTATAGCTTTGCAGGAGAGGACTTAACAGGAATAGTAACGAAATACTTAGATACGAATTGTTGAAAGGACACGGTGGTAATGGATTTAATGCGTAACGATATCGAACCGTCTGTGACGGGAAAAAATAAAGTGTGATGCATGAATAACTTTACTGCAACCTGTTAACTTCTTTTATTATTTCGTTTGTTAAATGAATTCAGTCCGGACGATCCGCAGGCGAATATCACCATTGCTTTTTTTATTAATATTTTCTGGGGTGGTTCACCTGTCTATGTCATTTAGACGCGCCAGGTAAATCATATTGCCGTATGAAAGACGGATCCTTAGCAACTTGATGGGAAGTATAAATTCTGAAAATACGAAGGTGTCTTAGCTTTAAGCATTATGTATGTTTTTTTTGAATTTATTACAACTAATGCATTAAAGTCACTATTGATTATATTATTGGTGTGAATATTGTGATTTCAATTATATCTAATCGTTTTGTATTAGTGGTTTTTAATTTTAGGCGGTATTGCTCGCTGGAAAGAAGACTAGTATAGTCGTTTTGGATGAGTTCTATAAAAAGGATTTTAATATGGACGCTATCTTTGACAGAGTCATTAAAGAGTTTTTTCCTAATGAAAATGTTCCATGTTGGAAGAAATGGATTTTCGAGACCGCGTTTGGCAATAAAATATTTTCTCGCTTAATAAATAATGATAAGTTATTCAATAGGCATGGGGTTGATTGGGTCAATTCCGTTGTTGAGCTTCTTGAATTGCAATGTGAAACGAAAAACGATGATTTTAATAACATACCCCGACATGGTGCGACGGTTATTATTGCAAATCACCCAACAGTTATCGATGGACTTACCTTAATACATACTGTCTCGCGAGTCAGAGAAGACATAAAGATCATTGCTAATCATATTTTGCCGATTATATTTCCGGAGGTGTCTGGAATTACCATTGGTATTGAAAATATGGCTGGTAAAATGAGCCATAAAAAATTCAGAGAGATGAATGACCATCTGAAAAATGGCGGGGTATTGATTATTTGCCCTGCGGGGAAACTGGCAAACTGGTCTCTTTCTGGTTTACAGGAACATAAATGGAATCCTGGATTTTTACAGCTGGCCATCAGAAATAATGCAGCGTTAGTACCTGTGCATATTACAGGGAAAAACAGTAAAAGATACTATCTTACTGCAACGCTCTGGCGGCAATTGTCAAATATTATGGTTATTCGTGAAGCTTTGCGTCATCGTGGTAACATCATGAAAATAAAAATAGGAGAGCAAATATCCTTAACTTCATTTAATCGCGATAATAAAGAGCTTTCTGCAGCAGCAAGTACATGCAGAGTGCATCTCCAAAGTATCGGAAAGAATGGACCGGCACTGGTAGATACAATTTCGGCTCAGGAAACTATAGCGAGTAGAAAAGCGCTAATAAGTGAAATAGATGCGTGTGAAGTATTAAGGCACTTTAATGACGGTAGAAAATTAGTGATATATCGTTGCAACACTGGCGGTATCTCACCCATTATTGATGAATTGGGACGCTTACGTGAGCGTTGTTATCGTGATATTGGTGCTGGGTCCGGTACAGATAAAGATAATGATGTTTTTGATGAGACTTATTATCACGTCATTTTGTGGGATCCTTCTGAGGTGGAAATACTCGGGGCCTATCGTCTCGTTCCTGTTGGTGAGCAACTAGCCCGCTATGGAATAAATGGACTATACAGTAGTAGCTTATTTAAATACCATGAGAGCGCGTATTCCTGCTTAGAGAAATGTGTGGAAATAGGCCGTGGCTTTATCCAAAAGCCCTATCAAAAAAGTAATGTGCTTGATTATTTATGGCGAGGAATATTTGATTTTATCAAAAGGTATCCAGACTATAAGTATTTGTTAGGTGTATTGACTATTCCCGGCTCTTTTCCGGAAGATGTGCAAAAACTCATTGTCGCCTTTTATAATATGTACTTTGCCACCTCAATTGATTTCTGTACGCCTATAGAATTATTCAGTGGAGAAGATAAACAGAACGATAGTCCTTTTTGCGGAAAAGATTTTAGACACGACTGGAGTGTACTCCATCATCTGTTGAGAGACAAAGGTTATGAACTTCCCTGGCCTTTTAAGCAGAGCGCCAAGTGGTTTTCTCCGGGTGGTTCAACGATTATGTCATTCACAAAAGATAATTCTTTTAATTCGATAGCAGGGTTAAACCTGAGTGCTATTGATAAACTGAATGGAATATATTTCAATCATTATTTAAAGGATTAAACTGACGATGACCATCTGGGTTGGAGTGAGAGTGTCTCACTCCAGGCGTCAGTAATGAAAAAATTATATGCGTACGGATACGTTTTAATGCAAAAGCCAGTAAATTTATTTTCCGTTTTGATAGCGATAATGCTCCTGTTGGGGTGTGATAATAAACCAGATACCATTTTATCTGGTTATTCACATGGTGATTTTATTTATCTTTCTTATTCAGGTAGTGAAAAAATAGAACGGCTATTGATTAATAAGGGAGATAATGTCGCCACAGGGCAGGAGTTAGTGAAGATTGAATCCTTCGATGCGCAAAACACTCTCTTGCGCGCTGAAGAAAAACTTTCAGCAGAGAGCGCATTATTACGCAATTTAGAGTCGGGAGAACGGCCTGAAGAGCTGGATATTATACGTTCGCAGATTAAAAAAGCACAATCGGCAGAATCCCAGGTCAAGCGCCAGCTTGGGCGATATCGTAAACTGTATGCCACTCATGCCATATCGCTAGCGGAATGGGAGGATATCAGGGATGAGTTAACGCAAAAAGGTGCGCAGGTCGAAGAGTTAATCAATCAACTCAAGGCGCGGCAGTTGCCTGCCCGTCAGGATGAGATTAGCCAACAGCTCTCGCTGGTGGCTGCGGCAAAACTCGAACGTGATAAGGCGCTTTGGGATGTTCAGCAAACGACGATTGTTTCTCCGGTAAATGCCCAGGTCTTTGATATTATTTATCGTCCCGGGGAGCGGACCTCTGCCGGCAAACCAATCATCAGCCTGTTGCCACCTGAAAATATAAAAGTACGCTTTTTTATACCTGAAGCGATGCTCGGTAGATTTAAAGTCGGCGCAAAGGTAAGACTTTTATGCGATGGATGTTCAGAGCCCATTTCTGGCGTTATTAACTATATCAGTCCTGAAGCAGAATTTACCCCGCCGGTGATCTATAGTACGAAGCGCCGTGAGAAGCTTATTTTTATGGCTGAGGCTGTCCCCGTCCCGCAACAGGCTGAGCGGATGAAAATCGGGCAACCGTTTGATGTGGAGATTATTGCGGATGAATAATCTTTGTATTGATGTGAAAAATCTCAATAAGCATTTTGGCGAGCATCATGTCGTTAAGGATTTCTCTCTACAGGTGGAAAAAGGAGAAATTTATGGTTTCCTCGGCCCGAACGGTAGCGGAAAAACGACCTCTATTCGGATGATGTGCGGTTTGATTACGCCAGATTCAGGTGAAGGCACCTGTCTGGGTATGGACATCTTTACTCAGCGGGAAAAAATAAAAACAAATATAGGTTACATGACCCAGTATTTCTCGATGTGGGGAAATCTAACCATCCGGGAAAACTTACTCTTTATTTCCCGATTGTACAGCCTCGACCAGCGTAAAGTTCGGGTTGAACGTGCGCTCTCAGAGTTAGGTCTCATTTCCCGACAGCACCAGCTGGCTAAGGAGCTTTCTGGCGGCTGGAAGCAAAGAATGGCCCTTGCCGCTTGCATGTTACATGAACCGGTTTTGTTGTTCCTGGATGAACCAACCGCTGGCGTGGATCCAAAAGCGCGGCGGGAGTTTTGGCAAATGTTACATCAGCTCTCTGACAGAGGGATCTCAATCCTGGTGAGCACGCATTATATGGATGAGGCCGAGCGTTGCCATAAGGTTGCTTATCTGTCTTATGGCCGGCTGCTGGCGAATGGCACTATTGCGTCTATTATCGCGTCCCAGAATCTGATTACCATGCGAACCAGCGGTGCCGGTCTGACGGTGCTTGAAAGCCAGCTACAGCGCTTGCCAGATATTGAGCAAACGGTGATTTTTGGCAATCAGCTGTATATTACTTCCAGAGATGAAGCGAAGTTAAAAGCCACGCTTTTTGCATTTACGCAACAGGGTTATGAGTTCTGCAAGGTGGATACCAATCTGGAAGATGCATTTACCTACTTGATGAAAAATGATCGTGAAAAAAATTAACCTAATTTTCTCCTTTACGCGCTGGATTGGCGTGGTTATTAAGGAAATCCACGAATTACGTCGTGATAAAGTCAGCATTAGTATGGTGCTCCTGACACCTCTTTTTCAGCTGATCATTCTCGGCTATGCCATAAATATGGATCCGCATAATCTTCCGACTGCATTATTAAATTATGATACCGAAAGAATGAGCCAAATTTTTGTGACGGAAGCGCAAAATACAGGGTATTTTTCGATGATTCCTGTCGATTCAGAAGAGGCAGCTCAGAAAGCGTTTGTGCGGGGAGATGTCACTTTTATCGTGACGATCCCTGAAGGATTTACGCGCAAAATGCTGCGTGGAGAAAAACCTCAACTGTTAATTCAGGGAGATGCCATCGATCCGATCACCACGGGGAATGCGCTCAGCGCACTTGTGCAGGTGGCAAAATCGATGTTTCAACACGATTTACCGGGTGACATGCGTGTCGCACAAAAAGAGGATGACTTTGAGCTTATTATCCATCGAATGTTCAACCCTGAGGGCATTACCCAGTTTAATACTATTCCCGGTATTATGGGGTCGATACTCAGCACAACGTTGATTCTGATGACCGCCCTGTCTATTACTCGTGAACGAGAAAACGGCGCATTAGAGAATTTACTGGTCTCTCCGTTATCCGGGCTTGAGGTTATTATTGGTAAGATAACGCCTTTTGTTATTATTGGACTGTTTCAGGCGACATTAATTCTGATTGCCGCCGTTTTATTGTTCGATATTCCCCTGCAAGGTAGCGTTGTCCTGCTTTTTTTGGTGTTGTTAATTTATGTCTTTCTTTGCCTGTCGATCGGCATTGGTATTTCTGGCTTAGCACAAAACCAGCTGCAGGCGCTGCAAATGTCGTCATTTTATTTCATCCCTTCACTTATGCTGTCCGGATTTGTCAGCCCCTTTATTAGTATGCCAGACTGGGCGAAAGCCATTGGCTCCTGTTTACCGCTGACCTATTTTATCCGCCTGGTTAAGGGCATTATGCTGAAAGGCTATTCAGCAACGGCATTATTACCCGATCTATTGCCGCTGATCGGTCTGGCGGTGATTGTCATTGGCGTGGGGTTGAAATCTTATCGTAAAACGCTGGACTGACATTATCTGCGCGTCCGGCTGGAGTGGGCATAGGCTTTTTGCCATGAAATTCGTATAATGCGCCCTCACATTCGTTTCAAGCCGGAGATTTCTATCATGCGTCCAGCAGGCCGTAGCGCTAATCAGGTGCGTCCCGTCACCTTGACCCGTAATTACACAAAACACGCTGAAGGCTCCGTGCTGGTCGAATTCGGTGATACCAAAGTGCTGTGCACTGCCTCCATTGATGAAGGCGTTCCTCGCTTCCTGAAAGGACAGGGGCAGGGCTGGATCACCGCTGAATATGGCATGCTGCCGCGTTCAACGCATACGCGTAACGCGCGTGAAGCCGCAAAAGGCAAGCAGGGCGGCCGGACGATGGAAATTCAGCGCCTGATCGCCCGCGCGCTACGTGCGGCGGTTGATCTGAAAGCGCTGGGCGAATTCACCATTACCCTCGACTGCGATGTGCTGCAGGCCGATGGTGGTACCCGCACTGCATCTATTACCGGTGCCTGCGTGGCGCTGGCCGATGCGCTGAATAAGCTGGTGGCTGCCGGCAAGCTGAAAACCAATCCGATGAAAGGGATGGTGGCCGCGGTCTCCGTCGGTATCGTGAATGGCGAAGCCATCTGCGATCTGGAGTACATCGAAGACTCCGCCGCGGAAACCGACATGAACGTGGTGATGACCGAAGATGGCCGCATTATTGAGGTACAGGGTACGGCAGAAGGCGAGCCGTTCACCCATGAAGAGCTCCTCACTCTCCTGGCGTTAGCCCGAGGGGGGATCGAGTCCATTATCACGACGCAGAAGGCGGCGTTAGAAAATTAATGATTAAGGCGACTGAGAAGTCGCCTTTTTTTTGCGCGTTATCCTTCATCACTTCTACGAAGAGGGAGCGCGTAGTCTGACAATGATGAAAGTACGAAAGGAGCGAATCCATGAAGCCGTATCAGCGCCAGTTTATTGAGTTTGCGCTTAGCAAGCAGGTTCTTAAGTTTGGCGAGTTCACGCTGAAATCCGGGCGCAAGAGCCCCTATTTCTTCAACGCCGGCCTGTTTAACACCGGGCGCGATCTGGCTCTGCTGGGCCGTTTTTATGCCGAGGCGCTGGTGGATTCCGGGATTGAGTTCGACCTGCTGTTTGGCCCGGCCTATAAAGGTATTCCGATCGCCACTACCACCGCGGTAGCATTAGCCGAGCACCATGACCGCGATCTGCCTTACTGCTTTAACCGCAAAGAGGCAAAAACCCACGGCGAAGGCGGTAATCTGGTCGGTAGCCCGCTACAGGGGCGGGTGATGCTGGTGGATGATGTCATCACCGCCGGCACGGCGATCCGCGAATCCATGGAGATCATCCAGGCCCAGGGCGCGCAGCTGGCGGGTGTATTGATCTCCCTGGATCGTCAGGAACGCGGCCGCGGCGACATCTCTGCCATTCAGGAAGTGGAACAGGATTACGGCTGCCAGGTCATTTCGATCGTTACTCTGAAAGAACTGATCGCTTACCTGGAAGAAAAACCGGAGATGGCGGAACACCTGGCGGCAGTCCGCGCCTATCGCGAAGCCTACGGCGTCTGATGTTGCATCCGGCAGCCTCGGCTGCCGGATATTTCCTCTATACCAGTTTAGCGCCCTGCGCATTGACGTACAGCGAATAGATTGACGTACTGGACGCCATAAACAGCCGATTGCGCTGTTCGCCGCCAAAGCACAAGTTCGCGCAGCGCTCCGGCAGTTGAATGGTGCCGATATGCTTACCCTGAGGGTTGAAGATCCGCACGCCGTCGAGTTCTTCGTTTCCGCTTCCCCATCCGCACCACAGATTGCCGTCTGCGTCGCAGGCGATCCCATCGGCGGTACCGTTGCCACAGTCGAGATACACCCGTTTATTTTTCAGCGTATTGCCTTCCACGTCCCACGCCAGAATTAAGCGGTTCGGTGTCGCCCGGCTTTCCACCACGTACAGGGTCTTTTCGTCCGGCGAAAAACACAAACCATTTGGCCCTTTTACGTCGCCCAGCACCACGCTTAGTTTGCGGCTTTCCGGCTCCAGGCAATAGACGTTTTGCGGCAATTCTGACGTCGCTTTGTGGCCTTCGTAAAAGCCGCTGATACCAAATGGCGGGTCGGTAAACCAGATGGTACCGTCTGACTTCACAACGATATCGTTTGGCGAATTGAGGCGCTTACCCTGGTAGCTATCGGCCAGTACAGAAACAGACCCATCGTATTCGGTACGCGTAATGCGGCGGGTATCGTGCTCGCAACTGATTAAGCGCCCCTGTCTGTCGCGGGCGTGGCCATTGCTATAATTGGCCGGGTAGCGAAAGATGCTGGTTTCTCCGCTGACTTCATCCCAGCGCATGATGGCGTTATTCGGAATGTCGCTCCACAGCAGCATTCGCATGTCGCCGAACCAGACCGGGCCTTCCGCCCAACGGAAGCCGCTGGCGATGCGTTCAACCTTTGCGCTGGCAAGCATATAGCGACGAAAGCTGTCATCGACGGCCACGATGCGTGGGTCCGGATAGCGTTCAGAGGGGGCCCATGCTGCGAAGCTTTTTTGACTGACCAGTAGCGATGCGGTTGCCAACCCGCCTATCTTCAATAAATCCCGCCGTGACGTCGCCATCAAATCTCTCCTTGTCGGGTGGTGTTGGGGGAGGGTGAAACGTTCAGCAAGCTGGATAGTAGGAAAGGAAAGCGGAAACGCGCATTGGGCAATTCAACCAATGGCCCTGGGATTTGCGACAAACTTACGCAGATTGCGAGGAGAATCATGCAGCCTGGCGGCTGCATGTGAGGATTTACTGAAGCTGTGCGGCGACCAGCGGCCAGCGGGCGTCGAAATCATCCGTTGGACGATATTTAAACTCACTGCGCACAAAGCGCGATAACATGCCCTCGCAGAAGGCCAGCAGCTGGCTGGCCAGCAGGGTTTCGTCGAGGGTGTAGCCTTCGCCTTCGCGCATTTTTTTCTCGCGCATCACCTGGCGTAGCTGCACTTCGATGCGTTCAAAAAGCTGGTTGATGCGGCCTTGCAGCCGGTCCTGTTCGAACATCAGCGCGTGCCCGGTGAGGATACGCGTCAGCCCAGGATTACGCTCGCCAAACCCAAGAATCAGCAGGACGATCAGGCGCAGGCGCGCGGTGGTGTCCTTTTCATCTTTCAAAATCAAATTGATGCGCGTAATCAGACTGTCTTCAATGAACTCGATCAGGCTGTCAAACATGCGGGTTTTGCTGGGAAAATGGCGATACAGCGCGGCTTCGGAGACGCCGACGGAAGCCGCCAGTTTCGCGGTGGTAATACGTTGACTACCATCGCTGGATTCCAGCATTAGCGCCAGAGATTGAAGTATTTCTTCGCGACGATTCCGTTTCGCAGTTTGCTTTTCTGCCATGTTTTAAAATACCCCTGAAAATAAGCACTTGTCAGGCAGACATCCACAACGCGACCGCAAACCAGGGTTTGCGGTGATGTTATTGCATTATGCGCGTTAGGATGCAGATTCCGTGTTGCTGGGCTTATTTACGCCCTGAGTGACCGAAGCCGCCTTCGCCGCGGTCGGTGGCATCGAAGGATTCCACCAGGTTAAATTCTGCCTGAACGACCGGCACAAAGACCATCTGTGCGATACGTTCGCCCGGCTCGATAACAAAACTCTGCTGGCCGCGGTTCCAGACGGACACCATCAGTTGTCCCTGATAATCGGAGTCGATAAGGCCCACCAGATTGCCCAGAACCACCCCATGCTTATGACCCAGGCCGGAGCGTGGCAGGATCACCGCCGCCAGAGAGGGATCGGCGATATGAATTGCCAGGCCGGTTGGCAACAGCGTGGTTGCCCCCGGCGCCAGCTCTACGGCGTCGTCGAGACAGGCTCGCAGGTCAAGTCCGGCGGAGCCGGAGGTGGCATAGGTCGGCAGCGGAAATTGCTGACCAACGCGCGGGTCCAGAATCTTAACGTCGATTTTTTTCATCATAACGGGTCACGATCTCGTCGAGTAATAATTGGCCCAGGAGTTCCTTGCGCTCAAGTGGTAAGCGCTTTTCTCCATCCTGCCAGAAAAGGTGTAATGCGTTGCTATCGCTGTTAAATCCCTGATTAGGCCTGGAAACATCGTTGGCACAAATCAGGTCGAGGTTTTTGCGGGCACGTTTTTGCCGCGCATATTCTTCCACATTATTCGTTTCGGCAGCAAACCCAACGACGTAGGGGCGATGCGATTTTAGCGCCGCGACCCCGGCCACGATATCCGGGTTTTTAACCATTTTTATTGTTAATTCATCACCTTGTTTTTTTATTTTATCTTCGGCGATGACAGCGGCGCGGTAATCCGCCACCGCGGCGCAGCCAATAAAAATGTGCTGCTGCTGAGCGCTAGCCTGGACGGCCGCTTCCATCTCCAGCGCGCTAGTGACATCAATGCGCTGCACAAACGGCGGGGTTGGTAGCGATACCGGGCCGCTGATCAGGGTCACGTTCGCGCCGCGCTGCGCGGCGGCAGCGGCAATCGCGAAGCCCATCTTGCCAGAGCTGTGGTTGGTGATATAGCGCACCGGATCCAATGGCTCACGGGTCGGACCCGCGGTAATCATGAGGTTGAGATGTTGCAAATCTTTGACAGGGGCGGCGAAATGCTGCGCGGCCATGTCTACGATAGTTAACGGATCGAGCATTCTCCCCGGGCCGACGTCGCCGCAGGCCTGGCTACCGCTGTCCGGTCCCCATAGCAGCAGCCCGCGTGAAGCGAGCGTCTGCAGATTATGTTGGGTGGCCTGCGCGCGATACATCTGCTGGTTCATGGCGGGCACCACGGCAACCGGGGATGGGGTGGCCAGACAGATCGTCGACACCAGATCGTTGGCCATGCCAGCCGCCACGCGAGCGATTAAATCGGCAGTCGCCGGGGCGAGGATCACCAGGTCGGCCCATTTACCGAGCTCGATATGGCCCATTGCCGCTTCCGCTGCCGGATCGAGCAGGCTGTCGGAAACCGGATAGCCGGATACCGCCTGCAGGCTGAGTGGGGTGATGAACGCTTTTGCCGCCTCCGTCATCGCGACACGTACCTCTGCGCCGCGTTCACGCAGCCGGCGCACCAGTTCCGGGGTTTTATACGCCGCGATGCCGCCGCTGACGCCCAGGACGATTTTTTTACCCGCCAGAGTCATCATGATGTCTTCCTGTTGCCGTAGACCAGAATCCGCGCATCTTATCACAATCCTGTCGCCGTCGTGCCTCTGGTGGGCATTCACTTTGCGAGCAGCTACGCAGGGTGAAAAGCAGCGGGTCGGCAGTGCCGTTAGGCTGTGCCAGGATAGGCTGATTGACGCAGGAGGGCGTATGGACGGAATGGAAAATCTGATGCCACGGGAGAAGATGTTGCAGTACGGCATCGAAACGCTAACGGATGTTGAGCTGCTGGCACTGTTTCTGCGCATCGGCACACGTCATCAGGATGTACTGAGTTATGCCCAGGCGTTACTGCAGCGTTTTGGTTCGCTGTACGCCCTGCTTTCCGCTGATAAAGCGCAACTGGTTGCTGTAGACGGACTAGGGCTGGCGAAATATGCGCAACTGAAGGGTATTGCCGAACTGGCGCGACGCTATTTTAGTTCGCAACTGGTCGAGGAAGCTGCGCTTATTTCTCCCTCAATGACGCGAGAGTTTTTGCAAAGTCAGCTGACGGAAGAGGAGCGCGAGATCTTTATGGTGATCTTTTTAGATAATCAGAACCGGGTGTTGAAACATAGTCGTCTTTTTTCTGGTACTCTTAGCCACGTTGAGGTGCATCCGCGAGAAATTGTACGCGAAGCCATCAAAGTGAACGCCGCCGCCGTGATCCTTGCGCATAATCACCCCTCCGGTAGTCCGGAGCCGAGCCAGGCTGACAGGCTGATTACCGAAAGAGTGGTAAAATCTTGTCGATTCATGGAGATACGTGTGCTTGACCATCTGGTTATCGGCCGCGGTGCGTATGTATCTTTTGCCGAACGCGGCTGGATTTAGCGCCGAACTGGCGATCCTTCGGGATCTTTGTCTGTTCGGGACTTGAGCACATCGCCGAGTCAGCGTATACTACGCCACCTTTGAGAATCTCGGGTTTGGCATTTGGGCCTGGCAGTCGAGAGTTCACATTGAACTGCGATGACCAGGCTGTAAAGCCTGACGAGGCGCCAATACCCCATACGAAGCTCGAGCTAATTTGATTTTTGGAGAATAGACATGTCCCGAGTCTGCCAAGTTACTGGCAAGCGTCCGGTGACCGGTAACAACCGTTCCCACGCACTGAACGCGACTAAACGCCGTTTCCTGCCGAACCTGCACTCTCACCGTTTCTGGGTTGAGAGCGAGAAGCGTTTTGTCACCCTGCGCGTATCTGCTAAAGGTATGCGTGTAATCGATAAGAAAGGCATCGATACAGTTCTGGCTGAACTGCGTGCCCGTGGCGAAAAGTACTAAGTACTTAGAGGAAATAAATCATGGCTAAAGGTATTCGTGAGAAAATCAAGCTGGTTTCTTC
>ERZ507734.65-NODE-65-length-29090-cov-5.6756_pt1 | contig 29090 bp, 23 predicted proteins | sample MGYA00513104_ERZ507734 | MGnify/ENA metagenome assembly ERZ507734 | reverse complement strand
ATCTCGAAGTGGTCTGTAAAATGCCGCCGCTGCGCCGTTATCTGAAGCTCGAAGCGCAGCAGCGGATGCTGCTGCTCAGCGTACTGGCGATGATTAATCAGGCGATAAGTCAGTGGATGCGCGGTGAAATCGCAGAAGAGAAAGCATTGACTTCCCCGCCATCACCGCGGGGAAGCTGAGGTGGTTTATAGCAGACCAAACTGTTGCGCCAGCCGATCGAGAGCCTGCCTCTGGAACTGCGCAAACTCCGTCCGCGGCTGCTGCTGTTGAATAAATTCCAGCAGCGGATCCTGGACCTCGGTGCGGATGCCGCTCAGGGCTTCCATCACCGCCAGGCCGCAGAACGGCACGTAGGATTCGGCGTAGCCGCCCTCGTGCACCATCACCAGTTTCCCGCCGCACAGGCGATCCGCCGCCTGCTGGACCTGTTCAGTCATCGCCCGGAAGCTATCGCTGTGCAGCTGCATCCGCGCTAATGGATCCATGGCGTTGGCGTCATAGCCGCAGGCGATAATAATCAGCTCCGGCTCAAAGCGCACCAGCGCCGGAAGAACGATAGTTTCCAGCGCATAGCGCCAGCTGTCGTCGCCCGCCCCGGCCAGCAGCGGAATATTAATGTTGTAACCTTCGCCCGCGCCCACGCCGCGATCGTCTTCGCCGGCGTAGCCCGGCGGGAAGCAACCATCCTGATGCAAGGAGATAGTCAGTACGTCGTCGCGCTGCAGGTAGATATGCTGGGTGCCGTTGCCGTGGTGAACATCCCAGTCAATGATCGCCACCTTGCCCAGCCCCAGCCGCGCTTTCGCCCGCTCGACGGCAATGGGAATATTGGCGAGGAAACAAAATCCCATCGACTGATCCGGCAGACAGTGGTGTCCGGGCGGGCGCGACAGCGAATAGGCGTTATCCAGCTCCCCCTTCAGCACCGCTTCCACCGCCGCACAGGCCAGTCCGGCGGAAAGACAGGCGATTTCATAACTGCCCGGCCCCAGCGGCGCCTCTTTGCCAAGCATGCCGCCGCCGTTATCGCTTATCGCCTTAAAGCGCTCCAGATAGCTGTCGGGGTGGATCCGCCGCAGGTCCTCAAGGCTCGCCGGCGCCGCGCTGCGCAGCGCCAGCTGCGGCGTCAGCCCGGAGACATCCATCAGGTTTTTCATCCGCCGCTTGGTCTCCGGCGATTCGGCATGGCCGCCGCCGGCGGGCGGCTGCACCCAGCCACCCACCGGCAGCGTCACCGCGTGCAGGCCGGTACTGTGCCAGAAACAACGTTCATCAAAGAAGAAACCGGTTTTTCTTTTCACTCAATCCTCCCGTGGGCTAAGCCTTCCCGGCGGCGGACGCCGCCACAATTAAAATCAGTGACAGCAGCGCGCAGACGCCTGCCGCCGCCAGCAGCGGGTCGGCGCTGGCGAAGTGTTGCAGTAAGGCCCCCGCAAGCGCCGGGCCAGCCGCCATGCCGCCGCCGATCACCAGATTGATGCTGTTCATCAACCGACCGCTGTTATCAAGCCCGGCCACGCGGGCGAGAATAAAGGGCAGCACGAAGGTCCAGGTGAACTTAAACAGCAGCGCCGCAATGGCGTAGCGCACCAGCAACGGCTGGCCGATCAGCAGCCCAACGCTGACGATCAACAGCCCGTAGCCCAGCCACACCGGTAAACGATCGGCCCGCCGGGTGCCGCGCAGGGCCGCGCCGCCGGCGCCGATAATGCCGCAAACCGTCGCCGCCGCCAGCACCAGACCGACCTGCGTCGGGCTCAGTCCCGCCGCACTGCCGATGGTGCCGATAAAGGTCCACACGGCGCTGAGGCTGATATAGAAAGTGAGCACCGCCAGCACCGCCAGCGCCTGACGCCACAGCGCCGTCAACGGCTGCTGGCGGGAGGCTGAGAGCGGTTGAAAGCGCGGAGGGAAAGCGGATACCAGCGGCAAACAGCAGAGCATGATGGCGGCGAGGATCAGATACACCACCTTCAGGCCAAAGGTCGCGAACAGGCCGGGCAGCGCCAGCAGGCCAAGCATCCCTAACAGCAGTTGCCCTAGCACCCAAAAGGCGTAGACCCGCGACGGGTTCGGCGTTCCCGCCGCGCAGCTGATGCACAGAATCATCAGCGTGCCGCCCGCCAGCGAGGCGATAAAGCGCGCCGCCAGCAGCGCCTCATACTGGGTGACCACCGCCGAGGCGAGGTTGGCGGTCAGAAACACTACTCCGGCCGTTAGAGCGACCTGCCGCCAGTCCAGACGGCTCATCCACCACCACGCCGGAAGCGTCGCCAGACTCATCGCCCCCAGCTCCGCTGAGAACAGCCAGCCGATCTGCCCAGGTTTTAGCTGCCATTCGCTGGACAGCTGCGCCGCCACCGCCGGCGCGGTCATTAAAATCCCCGGCGCAATGGCGGCAAAAATCACGATCGCCGCCAGCAACCGCGGGGACACCACCAGCCCGGCGGGCCGGGAAAGCGCATTATCAGTGAGAGGTGTACTCGACATCGTAGGGCGTGCTCCGGTCAAAAAAGCCTCCCCCCGGAGGATCTCCAGGGAGTGATACCCACAGGCATCAGGAAAACGCCGTGCTGCCACGGCGCGCGCGGGATGCGAAAGTCAGATTACAGATGCAGCGTACGCTGAGCGGCCGGCATCCAGGTTCGGGAAACCAGTTCGGTACGATTGACCACTTCGGTCTTGGCGAAAATATTGCGCAGGTGCGTTTTTACCGTCGAGAGCGAGATATCCAGCTGGCGGGCAATCAGCTTATTGCTGGCGCCTTCGCGCACCATGCCGACGATTTCCCGCTCTTTGGCCGTCAGGATGGCGGGCAGGTCATCTTCTTCCTGCAGACAGTCGCGAATGGCCAGCTCCACCAGCGGCAGCACCGCCTGCGCCCGGTGACGCTCTTCGCAGGAGAAAGGCACGTCACGCATCAGCGAGATACCGGCGATGATCCGACGCTCGCGGCGAATAAAGATCTCGGTCATGTCGCGCACGTTATTCGGCAACATAAATTCATGATAATAATGCCGGTTGCGATCGCAGAGCCGCGGCGTCATCGCCGCCACGGTGGTGTTCTGGTGGCTAAAGTGCGCCGGTAAATGCGGATCCAGCGGCTGGAAGTTTTCCAGATATTGTTGGTGCGTATTATCGGAAATATTATGCAATATATAGTTTTCGGGTTTTAACCGGTTATTTACTCGATAAAACACCGCTGAAGTCAGTGGAATTAACTGGGAAATAGTCTGTAAACAACGGGCTATTATCGCATCATTACGGCTGGCTTTTAACAAAGCAGAAATGATAGGGCCTCCCCGTCGAGATGATGGAACATGACACATGGATGACTACCGATAATTGAAGCATACATTTCACATTTAAGTAACACAATCATTAACATATTAACAATGTGATAGCCGTTACAAAATTTTCAGCAATGCATTGTTATATAAAGCATTTAAAAAACACCCTAACCATGCTTTACGATAGTGGCGTTAAAACATAAACAAAAAAGATTAACCCCCGGCGTACCTGCCTCTGGTGATAAAAAAACCCTATCCCCGACGCGTTATTCTCATCCTAAAGAACGATGGATTTTTGTTTTTTTTCACTTATACCCTTAACAGGATGCAATTAATTTTCGCCGCGGCTTAATCATGTGATTACGCCTGACCCGCTGTTGCCAAAATAATATCAACAGCACCGGTCATTTACCGAGGATAAGCCGATGCTGAATATCGCCGCCCTGCGCCAGCAGCAAATTCCGCTGGCCGCTGAGCCGCGCTCGCCGGTGCCGTTTCATATTCTGATGAAGCCAATTGGCCCCGCCTGCAATCTCGCCTGCCGCTATTGCTATTACCCGCAGGACGAAACGCCGGTCAACAAGATGGATGACGCGCGGCTGGAGCAGTTTATCCGCCGCTATATTGCCGCCCAGCCGGCCGGCGCGCGGGAAATCAACTTTGTCTGGCAGGGGGGCGAGCCGCTGCTGGCCGGCCTGAGCTTCTACAAAAAAGCGCTCGCCCTGCAGGCGCACTATGCCCCCGACGGCGTGACTATCAGCAATAGTCTGCAGACCAACGGAACGCTGATCAACGACGCCTGGTGCCGGCTGTTTCGCGAACATGGTTTTATTATCGGGTTAAGCCTCGAGGGCAACGAAGCGCTGCAGGACTACCATCGTCCGGATAAACGCGGCCGGTCGACCTGGTCGGCGGCGCTGCGCGGCATTGACCTGCTCCATCAGCATCAGGTGGACTTTAATCTGCTGGTGGTGGTGCATAACGTGATGGCGGCGCACGCGGCGGCGATTTATGACCGGCTGGTCAGCCTCGGCGCGCGCTATCTGCAGTTTCAGCCGCTGATGAGCGAAGGCGCGGCCCTGCGCGAAGGATACCAGCTCAGCGCCGATAACTGGGGACGTTTTATGGTCGGCATCTGGCGACAGTGGCGGAAGCGCTGCGATAGGGGGCGGGTGTTCGTTATCAATATCGAACAGGCGTGGGCGCAGTATTTCACTCATACCAGCGGCAGTTGCGTGCACAGCGCCCGCTGCGGCAGCAACCTGGTGATGGAGCCCGACGGACAGCTCTACGCCTGCGACCACCTTATCAACGCCGAACATCGGCTCGGCCGCCTCGATGAGCAGACGCTCGCCGCCGCGGTCGACGCCTCGGTTCAACTGCCTTTCGGTCAGCAGAAAAGCCTGCGCCGCGAATGCCAGACTTGCGCGGTAAAAATGGTCTGCCAGGGCGGCTGCCCGGCGCATCTCAACGCCGCGGGCAACAACCGCCTCTGCGGCGGCTACTACCGCTTCTTTAGCGAAATTCTGGCGCCCGTGCGCCCCTTTTCCCGCGACCTGCAGGGGCTGCAAGCCTGGCGGGCCGCGTTTGTTGGGACTGCGCATACTGCGTAGCACCTTACCCTGATGATATCCCCCTCTGAACAGGAGAGTCAGTCGTGAACAAAAAAGCCATGGCCGCGGCGGTCAGTATGATCCTCGCCGGTGGCGCGCACGCCGCGCAGCAGGAGCGTCCGAACGTCATCGTGATTATCGCCGATGATATGGGCTACTCGGACATCAGCCCCTTTGGCGGCGAGATCCCCACCCCTAACCTGCAGGCGATGGCCGAGCAGGGAATGCGCATGAGCCAGTATTACACCTCGCCGATGTCGGCCCCGGCGCGCTCAATGCTGCTCACCGGCAACAGCAACCAGCAGGCCGGGATGGGCGGCATGTGGTGGTACGACAGCACCATTGGCAAGGAGGGTTACGAGCTGCGGCTGACCGACCGCGTCACCACCATGGCCGAGCGCTTTAAAGATGCCGGCTATAACACGCTGATGGCCGGCAAATGGCATCTCGGTTTTGTTCCCGGCGCCACGCCGAAGGACCGCGGCTTTAACCACGCCTTCGCCTTTATGGGCGGCGGCACCAGCCACTTTAACGACGCGATTCCGCTCGGAACCGTCGAGGCGTTCCACACCTACTACACCCGCGACGGCGAGCGCGTCTCCCTGCCGGATGATTTTTACTCCAGCGAAGCCTACGCCCGCCAGATGAACGGCTGGATTAAAGCGACGCCGAAGGAGCAGCCGGTCTTCGCCTGGCTGGCCTTCACCGCCCCTCATGACCCCCTGCAGGCGCCGGATGAGTGGATCAAACGTTTTAAAGGCCAGTATGAGCAGGGTTACGCCGAGGTCTATCGCCAGCGCATCGCCCGCCTGAAAGCGCTGGGGATTATTCATGACGACACCCCGCTGCCGCATCTGGAGCTGGATAAAGAGTGGGAGGCGCTAACGCCAGAGCAGCAGAAATATACGGCGAAAGTGATGCAGGTCTACGCGGCGATGATCGCCAATATGGACGCGCAGATCGGCACCCTGATGGAGACGCTGAAGCAGACCGGACGCGATAAAAACACCCTGCTGGTCTTTTTAACCGATAACGGCGCCAACCCGGCGCAGGGTTTTTATTACGAATCCACCCCGGAATTCTGGAAGCAGTTCGATAACCGCTATGAAAACGTCGGCCGCAAAGGCTCATTTGTCTCCTACGGCCCGCACTGGGCCAACGTCAGCAACGCCCCCTACGCCAACTACCATAAGACCACCAGCGCTCAGGGCGGCATTAACACCGACTTTATGATCTCCGGCCCCGGGATCACCCGCCACGGTCACATCGACGCCTCGACGATGGCGGTGTATGACGTGGCGCCGACCCTGTATGAATTCGCCGGTATCGACCCGAACAAGTCGCTGGCGAAGAAGCCGGTGTTGCCGATGATCGGCGTCAGCTTTAAGCGCTATCTCACCGGTGAAGTCCAGCAGCCGCCGCGCGGCAACTACGGCGCCGAGCTGCACCATCAGGCGGCGTGGGTGGATGGCGAATGGAAGCTGCGGCGGCTGGTGCCGCGCGGCCTCACCGCCGGCGACGCGCCGTGGCAGTTGTTTAATCTGCACGACGACCCGCTGGAGACGCATGATGTCGCGGCCGAACACCCCGATCGGGTCAAAGCCATGAGCGAGGCCTACGAGGCGTTCGCTAAACGCACCATGGTCACCCGGGCAGAGGGCAAGATGATCGACTACGTCGGCATCGACAGCAAAACCGGGCGCTATCTGGCAGTCGACCCCGCCACCATGAAGCCGGTTCCGGCGCCGCAGGCGATCCCTGTGAGCGAACTCCACTAACTGGCACGGCTATCGTTCTTCCGGGCGATAGCCGGGACCTGACGCGCTTTTTAAGGTAATTGGAAACCCCATTACAGGAGAGTGCGGATGGCGAGAGTCGTGGTGATCACCGGTGGCGGAACCGGAATTGGCGCCGCCTGCGCGCGGCTGATGCGCGCCGCGGGCGATCGGGTGTTTATTACCGGACGGCGCGAGGCGCCGTTGCAGGCTGTCGCCGCTGAGACCGGCGCCACGGCGCTGGTGGGCAATGCCGCCGACGGCGAGGTGTGGCGCCAGCGGCTGCTACCGATCATTCTCGCCCAGACCGGCGGGATTGATGCCCTCATCTGCAGCGCCGGCGGGATGGGCAACAGCCCCGCCGCCGAGACCAGCGACAGCCAATGGCGCGAGGCGCTGGACGGCAATCTCACCAGCGCGTTCGCCAGCGTTCGCGCCTGCCTGCCTTCGCTGATTGCCCGCCGCGGCAATGTGCTGTTTGTCGCCTCCATCGCTTCTCTGGCCGCCGGGCCGCAGGCCTGCGGCTACGTCACCGCCAAACACGCCTTGATCGGCCTGATGCGCTCCATCGCCCGCGATTATGGCCCACAGGGGGTACGCGCTAACGCCGTCTGCCCCGGCTGGGTCACGACGCCGATGGCGGATGAAGAGATGATCCCGCTGATGCAGGCGGAAGGGCTATCGCTGACTGAGGCTTATCAGCGGGTCTGTCGCGACGTTCCGCTGCGCCGCCCCGCCAGCCCCGAGGAGATAGCCGAGGCCTGCCATTTTCTCTGTTCGCCACAGGCCGCCATCATCAGCGGCGCTACGCTGGTCGCCGACGGCGGCGCCAGTATCGTCGATGTACCCACTCTGGCGTTTGCCTAACGCCCTACTCTGTTCAGGAGCCCCTATGACTTCAGAAGCCGTATTTATCCAGGTCGGCGCGCTGGCCGATGGTTTTGCCCCGCACGGTAATTTACTCGCCACCACCAACCTGCCCACCGGCGAAAACTTTACCTTTTATGTCGCCGGGAGCGAACCGCAGCAGCTGGTTATCGAAGATGAGCAGACGCTAAGCTGGAACGGCAAGCGCGCCCCCTGGCGGGCGACCGCCCTGCGCCCGGACATTCTGTTTATCGACTTCCTTGACCCGGAGCGGGATAACGCCAGCATTAGCGCGGTATGCAACCTGACGCAGCGCAACGCCACCCTGGTATACGGCCAGTTGCCGGACGAAGCCGCCGCGCGTCTGGACGCCTTCAGCCGGGTGGAGCGAGGCCTACCGCTGACCGCAGTAGAAGCGCGCTTTGTCTTCACCCGCCTGGATGCGCAGCCGGGGCCGCTGCCGGACTTTACCACTGCGCTGGTCGGCATGCGCAATCAGTACACCTACAGCCCGACCGAGCGCTATGAGCACATCTATCTCAACGACAATTTTTACGCCTGGCAGTGTCTGGACGGCGTGGAAAAGGGGCTGGCGGATGTCGATCGCTGCCACTACGTGCAGGTGGCGGAAGATCTCTATCTGTTTGTCTGGCGGGAGAAAATCATTCCGACGCTGGGCGTGATCCTCATCGATCTGCAGCAGATGCGCACCGACGGCAAGATCATGGGCTATCAGGGCAGCGATTTCGGTGCCATGAGTAATTTCCCGGTCGGCGCCAGCGCGAAGATCCTCAATGTCACCCGCCATCAGGAATAAAGGGGCGCCGCCGGGCACGCTTTCAGGCGCCCTGCCCGTCATGTTGCCGGGTGGCGGCTGGCGCCTTACCCGGCCTACGGCAGCCTCTCACAGGATCACACCTCCCAGGCCCGGTAAGCGCAGCGCCACCGGGCGATGCCATCAGGCACGGAGCCGCTTTATTGCCGGGTGGCGGCTGCGCCTTACCCGGCCTACCAGGGCCTCTCACAGGCTCACACCTCCCAGGCCCGGTAAGCGCAGCGCCACCGGGTGAAGACAACGGATACGGAGCCGCTTTATTGTCGGGTGGCGGCTGGCGCCTTACCCGGCCTACCAGGGCCTCTCACAGGCTCACACCCCGTAGGCCCGGTAAGCGCCATTTATCGCCCTCTCCCCTCCGGGGAGAGGGAGTGACTCAGGCGCTGGCGCTGTCCAGCCGCGCCACTTGCTCCGCGCTCAGGCTCAGCGCTGCCGCGCGGGCAAAACTCTCCACCTGAGCCACGCTGGTGGCGCTGGCGATCGGCGCGGTCACCCCTTCGCGGCCGATCAGCCACGCCAGGGCCACCTCAGCCGGCTTCGCGCCCTGCTCGTCCGCGACCGCCACCAGGGTATCGATAATCCGCATCCCGCGCGGATTCAGGTACTTACCAATCCCGCTTCCGCGCTGGCTCTGCGCCAGATCCGACGGCTGGCGGTACTTACCGGTTAAGAACCCGGAGGCCAGGCTGTAGTAGGTCACCACCCCGATGTCGCGGCTGACGCAGAGATCGCACAGCGCGCCTTCAAACGCGGAGCGGTGGTAGAGGTTATATTCCGGCTGCAGCACCTGCCAGGCAGGTAAGCCGCCTTTACGCGCTACCTCCAGCGCCCCTGCCAGCTGCATCGCATCGAGGTTAGAGGCCCCCATCGCGCGGATTTTTCCGGCCTGCTGCAGGCTATGGAAAGCCTCCAGCGTTTCCGCCACCGGGGTTTGCGGATCCGGCCAGTGGGAGAAGTAGAGGTCGATATAGTCGGTATTCAGGCGACGCAGAGAGTCGTCCACCGCCTGTTGGATCCAGGCTTTGCTGAGCCCTTTATGGCCGGGGAGGCCTAAATCGGAGCCGACTTTGGTGAAGATTTTCACCTTATCGCGCATGCCCGGGCGCGCCTGCAGCCAGCGGCCAATTATGGTTTCGGATTCGCCGCCCTGGTTGCCCTCCGCCCAGCGGGAATAAACATCCGCCGTATCGATAGCGTCAAAACCGTGGTCAACAAAAGCATCAAGAAGAGCAAAACTGGTTTTTTCATCGATGGTCCAGCCAAAGACGTTACCGCCAAAGACTAATGGGGCGATGGAAAATCCGGTTTTGCCCAAAGGACGTGTCATCATGCCGAGTACTCCTTAGCTTATATTCTGCTTCCCTCAGGTAACCACAATGGTCAGGAGAGGAGGTGAATGGATAATCAGAAAAGGAATCATACGGCGGGCGCTCCATGCCCGCAGGTACACTCAGACATTATGTCCCGGAATAAACATCAAAGCTAAAATATTTGCCGGCTAATTTTTTATAGGTGCCGTCGGCAAGAATCTTCGCAATCGCGCCGTTTATTTCCTGACGCAGCGCCTCATCGTCTTTACGCAAGCCTATCGCCGCCCCGGCGCCAAACAGCGTATCGTCCTGCAGATGGCCGCCGACAAAGGCGAATTCCTTACCCTGCGGCTGCTGCAGGAAGCTGTAGTCGGCCATCATCCCGGAGAGCACCGCGCCGTCGATGCGCCCGGACTCCAGGTCACGCACCACGCTATCGGCCCCCTGGTAGGCCACAATGTTGATCCCCTGCGGCCGCCAGTGCTGATTAACATATGTCTCCTGCGCCGAGCCCTGCTCCACGCCGATGGTTTTGCCCTTCAGCTGTTCCGGCGTATTGCCTTGCAGGGTATTTTTACGCGCCACGAGGAACACCGGTCCGTTATACAACTTGTCGCTAAAGGCAATCTGCGCTTTGCGCTTCTCGGTCATGTACATCCCGGAAAGGATCGCGTCGAATTTACGCGCCTTCAGCGCCGGGATAATGCCGTCGAAATTGCTTTCCACCCACACGCATTTCGCCTGCAGCTGCTGGCAAATGGCGTTGCCTAAATCAATATCAAACCCCGCCAGCTTGCCCTGCGGATCTTTCCATTCAAACGGCGCGAAAGTCGGGTCGACGCCGAAGCGGATTTCCTTTGCTCCTTCGGCCAGCGCCGACGTCGACGCCATTAATGCCAGCCATAGCAACAGTGATTTTTTCATTCGCGTTCTTCTCCAGAGATTAGCGACAGTGTTTTTCCACCAGGCGGGCGAACAGCGTCGCGCCGGTGGTGATAATGTCATCGTTAAAGTCGTAGCCGGGGTTATGCACCATGCAACCGCCCTTTTCCCCTTTCTCACCATTGCCGAGCAGGAAGTAGCTGCCCGGACGTTCGCGCAGCATAAAGGCGAAATCCTCGCTGGCGTTCATCGGCGAGACTGACTCCAGGACCCCTTCGCTGCCAAACACCTCCAGTGCCAGCGCCCGGGCGAAATCGGTCTCTTCAGGACTGTTGGTTAATACCGGATAGGAGTCGTAAACCTCCACTACACTGCTGGCGCCATAGCTTTTGGCGGTAAAGTCAGCGAGCTCGTGAATACGCTTGATCAGCAGGTCGCGGATTTCCGGCTTCATTGCCCGCACGCTGAGCTCCATCACCGCGCTCTCCGGAATGACGTTGGAGGCGATACCGGCCTGGAAGGTGCCGACGCTGACCACTGCCGTTTCCCCCGGCGGCACGTTGCGCGCCACAATGCTCTGCAGGGCCATCACCAGCGCCGCACCGGCGACGATCGGGTCGACGGTGCGCTCGGGGTGGGCGCCGTGGCCGCCGTAGCCGGTAATCGTGATTTTGACGGTGTCCGCCGAGGCCATAAAGTTGCCGGCATAGAAGCCCAGCTTGCCTACCGGCAGGCCTGGCATGTTGTGCAAGCCAAAGATGCGTTCGCAGGGGAACTGCTCGAACAGCCCGTCTTTAATCATTAAATCGGCGCCGCCGATAGCCTCTTCCGCCGGCTGGAAAATCAGATGTACCGTGCCGTTAAACTGGCAGGCCGGCGAGGCGATATATTTTGCCGCCGCCAGCAGAATGGTGGTGTGACCGTCATGGCCGCAGGCGTGCATTTTCCCTGGCGCCGTGCTGGCCCAGGGTAAACCGGTGGTTTCCTCGATCGGCAAGGCATCCATATCGGCGCGTAAACCGATGGTGCGCGGAGAATCGCCTTTGCGCAGGCTGCCGACCACGCCGGTCTTGCCGAGACCGCGCGTCACCTGATAGCCCCACTCCGTCAGCTTGCTGGCGACCAGTTCGCTGGTATTAAACTCTTCCAGACTTAATTCCGGATTGGCATGTAAATAATGACGGATAGAAATCATTTCCGCTTCCGTCGCTTTAATTTCTGGAATTACATAATCACTCATGCCGCTCTCCGGGAAATAAATTAAGGACTTAACACGGTATCGCGGTCAAAAGTTTATGCAAGCAGCATTTCTAATACCTGGAATGAACTCATCTTATTTAATAATCTGCTCATTACAGCGTAATTAATAAACAAAATAGCAAAATTTAAAAATAAACGTTTATTTTATAGAGAGTTTACCGTTATTTACCCTACCATCCACGGCCATATTCAGATTTAAATAAAATAAACGTGTATGAAATTACAGACACTTTTCCTCGCCGCCATCGTCATGCTGGCGGGCTGCAGCGCGCAAGGCGATACCGCCAGCCAGCAGCAGGCCAGCATCCAGAAGATGCGCAGCGAAACCCTCAATAAACTTTACGCCCTGCAGCCTGAGGCCCGTAGCGATATTCAGCATGCGAAAGGGTATGCGGTATTTGCCAATAACAGCAGCAAGATCCTGCTGTTCGGGTTTGGCAGCGGTTACGGCGTGGTGCGGAATAACGCCACCGGAAAGGACACCTATATGAAAATGGCCCAGGGCGGCGCCGGCCTGGGGATGGGGATTAAGCAGCAGCGCACGGTGCTGGTTTTCCATGATAAAGCGGCCCTGGAGACCTTTATCCGCCAGGGATACATGGTTGGCGCCGATGCGAACGCCGCGGCAAAATATGATGACAAAGGCATCGCGCCGATCGCCGCCTCCACCAGCGGCGTGGCGTCAGATACCGCCTCGCTGCCCTCGAAGGTCAACGTCTACGACCTGACCGAAAAAGGTCTGGCCGCCCAGGCAATGATCAATGGCTATAAATACTGGCCGGATGATGCGCTGAACCCATAGCTTTCCGCGAGTGCGCCGTCGCCGGATCAGGCTTTCCCTGACCCGGCGTCGCGGAGCAGCGCATTTAGTGGCCGAGGGCGCCGCTCACCAGAATCGAGGTGATGATCCCGGTCGCCGCAGCGATCAGCACATAGTTACCGTCGATATAGGACCAGTGATGGCCTTCCGGCGGGGGCGGCAGGCCGCGGTCGCTCCAGTCGCGGACGCGATATTCATCGCCACGGAACGGCGCCGGGGCCGGATGGCCTTTACGGAAATCGTTGCCACGCCAGGCGAAATGGTCCTGCTCGTGACGCCCTTGATCGTGCCCGTCATGCCCATCGCGATCCGGTGCACGGTGATCATGATCGCCCTGATGATGGGCGTCAGGTCCCCCCTGCGGTGCATGCCTGTCATGGTCCGGTCCGTTCTGCCACACCGTGGGCTGCCCCGGACGATGCCCGTCGTTCGGGCCATCGGCAAAGGCCGGGACGCTCAGCACACAGGATAAAATTACTGCCAGAGAAATCATCTTTTTCATGGTACACCTCCTGATTCAGCTCCTTTGTACCGGGCAAATGTGAAGAAAGAGTGAGTAACTGGTTAACCAGGACGATTCCTGGCATCCGCTGTCAGCAAGTGGTTGTGCTGATGGAGGTGCAATAAAAAAGGCCGCTTTCGCGACCTTTATTCAGACAGGTAAAAGGACTTATTCAGTCGCTTTATTTTTTAACTCTTCGGCGCCGGTTTTGGTTTTATCCCAGCCCTTTTCCGCACCGGATTTGGTGGCGTTCCAGCCTTTTTCACTGACCTCTTTGGTCTTATCCCATCCCTTCTCGGTGCCTTCTTTGGTCTTGTTCCAGGTTTTCTGCGCGCCCTCGCTCACCTGGCTGCCGACGCTGTCCTGCTTGCCTTCGGCGGCGTGTTTCGCCTTCAGCTGCTGCTCTTCACCCTCATGCTGGGCCTGATGCAGCTTCTCTTTGGCGGTGTTGGCGTTAGCGTTCGCCGCCGCGACGGTATCATCTGTTGCATGTGTTGTCGCAGCAAAAACCGGAGCCGCAACCAGAATAGCCGATAACGCAATCATTGCTTTTTTCATAATATCCTCTCTCACGTGTCGTGTTATGAGTCGCATTCAGGATGGCACAACGAACCGGGGATGACATTAGGAATTAGCCTGAAAAACGTCTTCGATCTCCAGCCATGGTAGAAAATGCTGCCGCCGTGCGCGCCCTGTCGGCGTTCACATAATTTCCAACATGTTTGTTACATTTTATGAAATTTGCCCTTGATATACTTGCCGTTGATGTTTGTTCGAGAATAATTCTCAGAATCATTATATTTATAAATTAGCAAACGGAACTCCTTTTATGGCAAGAAAATCAGTAAGATCGCTGTTGCTTACTGCGCTGATCGCGACGCCCTTCCTCAGCTATGCGACCCAATATCCCCTGACGGTCACCGACCTTGACGGCCGGCAGGTCACCCTCGCCAAAGAGCCGCAACGTATTATTCTGCAGGATGGCCGCGACATTATGACCCTCGCCCTGCTGGACCGGGACAATCCGTTTAAACGGCTGGTGGCATGGAATAATCTGGCGAAAAAGCAGGACGTTGCCACCTGGCAGATGCTGAAAACGACGTGGCCGCAGTCGGCCACGATCCTTGACATGGGCTTCAGCGACAAGGGCAACGTCGATCTTGAAAGCGTCATCGCCCGCCAGCCGGATCTGATGATCGCCCAGCTGCGCGCCAGGCCCGCACTGATGGAGAGCGGCGTCATCGACAAGCTCAGCGCCCTGCACGTTCCGGTGCTGTTTGTCGACTATGAGATCAACCCGGCGAAAGATACCGCCCCCAGCATCGATCTGCTGGGCAAAGTCCTTAACCGCGAGAGCCAGGCCAAAGCCTTTACCGATTACTATCGTCAGCAGCTGCAGACGATTCGCCAGAAAACCGCGGCCATCACGCCGAAGGCCAACGTCTTCGTGGAAGCGCTGGCCGGCAACAGCGACGCCTGCTGCTTTACCCACGGCCACAGCGGCTGGGGCGGACTGGTGGAGGCGGTCGGAGCGAACAATATCGGTTCGCAGCTGCTGCCGGGCGCCTCCGGGTTCGTCTCGCTGGAGAAAATCATCAGCATGAAGCCCGACGCCTGGATCATGACCGGCTCGAAGCGCGGCAACAGCCAGGTGCTGCCCCTGGGCTATGAGGTTAAGCCAGAGGTGGTGAACGCCCAGGCACAGACGCTGCTGGCGCGACCTGGGGTCAGCCAGATCCCGGCGGTACGGGAAAAGCGGGCCTATGGCGTCTATCACCACTTCTATAACCACCCGTGGAATATTGTCGGCATGGAATACCTGGCGAAAGATATCTATCCGCAGGCCTTCGGCGATCTCAACCCGGATGAGACTTACCATTATATTGTGCGTCATTTCACCGACCTGCCGGACCAGCCGTTCGTCTTCTCCTGGCAGCAGAGCGAGTAATCCGGCATGCGTTTAACCTCCGACTCCGTGCTCGACGGGCTGCCCGCCGGGACCTCTGGCGTGATGGATGACTATCGCCGTATCGTGCGTCGCCGCCTGCTGCTGATGCTCCTGCTGGCGCTGTTGATTGTCGCGTCGCTGCTGCTCGATTTTATGCTCGGCCCCGCCGGTCTGCCGCTGCAGAGCCTGTGGCAGACGTTAACCGATCCGGCCAGCGCCGATCCGGGCACGCGCGCCATCGTCTGGGATATCCGCCTGCCCTATGCGGTGATGGCGATTATCGTCGGTCTGGCGCTGGGACTGGCCGGCGCCGAAATGCAGACCATCCTCAATAACCCGCTGGCCAGCCCGTTTACTCTCGGCGTCTCCTCGGCTGCGGCGTTTGGCGCCGCGCTGGCGATTGTGCTGGGTATTGGTCTGCCCGGTATTCCCGGCCAGTGGTTTATCTCGGCCAACGCCTTTATCTTCGCCCTGCTGGCGGCCCTGCTGCTGGACGGCATCACCCGCTGGACCCAGGTTGCCACCTCCGGCGTCATTCTGTTCGGTATCGCGCTAGTCTTTACCTTTAACGCCCTGGTCTCGATGCTGCAGTTCATCGCCAACGAAGACACGCTGCAGGGGCTGGTGTTCTGGACCATGGGCAGCATCGATCGCGCCTCCTGGAGCAAAGTCGCCATCCTGCTGGTCGCCCTGGCGCTGGTGATGCCCCTGTCGCTGCGCAGCGCATGGAAGCTGACCGCCCTGCGGCTGGGTGAGGACCGGGCCGTCAGCTTTGGCATTAACGTTCGCCGCCTGCGCCTGACCACGCTGCTGCGGATCAGCATTCTGTCGGCGCTTTCGGTGGCCTTTGTCGGGCCAATCGGCTTTATCGGCCTGGTGGCGCCGCATATTGCGCGGATGCTCTTCGGCGAAGACCATCGCTTTTATCTGCCCGCCAGCGCGCTAATCGGCGCTCTGGTGCTCTCCCTGGCCTCCATCGCCTCGAAGAACCTGATCCCGGGGGCCATTATTCCGGTGGGGATCGTCACTTCCCTGGTCGGGGTCCCGTTCTTTTTGAGCATTATTTTACGTCACCGGGGGCAGGTATGAGCGACCAGACGTTATCCGGGCTGTCGCTGTCTCACTTCAGCGCTGGCTACCCCAGACGCAAGGTGATCGAGAACCTGACGGTTCCCCATCTGCCGCGGGGAAAAATCACCGCGCTGCTGGGGCCAAACGGCAGCGGTAAATCGACGTTAATGCGGGCGATGGCGGGTCTGGGCCCCTGCCGTGGCGAGCTGCTGCTGGAGGGGGAAAATCTGCTGACGCAGCCGTTCTCACGTCGCGCGGAGCAGGTGGTCTATCTTCCACAGACGCTGCCTGCCGGCGTGCATCTGCATGTGCTGGAGTCGATTATCGTGGCCCAGCGCGCCGCCGGAGGACGCCACAGTCCGCAGCACCAGGAGGAGGTGATGGCGCTGCTGCGACAGCTGGGGATTGCCCACCTGGCGATGAGCTACCTCGATCAGCTCTCTGGCGGACAAAAGCAGCTGGTGGGGCTCGCTCAGTCGCTGATCCGCCAGCCGCGCCTGCTGCTACTCGACGAACCGCTCAGCGCCCTTGACCTCAACTACCAGTTTCACGTGATGGATCTGGTGCGTAGGGAGACCCGGCGGCGCAACATCGTGACCCTGGTGGTGGTGCACGACATCAATATAGCCCTGCGTCACGCTGACCACGTGCTGATGCTCAAGGCGGGCCAGCTGCTCGGCGACGGCACCCCGGCCGCGGTCATCACCCCCGAGACCCTGGCGGCCGTCTATGGCGTGCGCGGGCGTATTGAACCCTGTTCGCAGGGGGTGCGGCAGGTAATTATTGACGGGCTGGTAGACAGCGAGGCCTGAGCGCGGCGCGGGGATGGTTCGTCCTCCCCGCGTCCGCCGGCTTAGTGATCGAGATAGAGGTAGTTTTCCCAGCTTTTCATGCGGATCAGGATCTTCCGGATCAGCGACAGCTCTTTCAGGTGATCCGAGTAGACCGCCGCCTCGAGGGTGGCCCCCTGCGGTAGAGCGTATTCGGCAAAACGCGGATCGGTCACCTTCAGCACCACCAGCGCCCGGCCATGGGTATTGAGCGCGTCTGTGGTCAGCAGTTTGCCCTGCCCCTGGAACTGACTCTCGCCAATCGCCGGCAGCACGTCGGCCACTTCTCCGCGAAAGACGGTGCCCGGGATGGCCGGGAACATCAGTTCCGCAGGCTCGCCTTTGTGCAAACGCTGCAGGGCGTTCTGGCGAAATGCCGCGACGTACTCCCGCGAGGCGGCACCCTCCACCGGTACAAAGGTCATCAGCGGGATCATCCCCAGCGCAGTGGACATCGTACCCGGCCGTAAGCCGACGGTGCTGACGTAGCCGTCTTCCGGGGCGCGGACAACGGTGTTCTCCAACTGAAACTGCGCCTTTTGCAGCTGCGCCAGCAGGGAGGCCACGGTGGTATTTTTGCCCTTCACTACCGAGTCCAGCGCGTTGCGCGCCTGTACCACCTTCGCCTGAGCGGCGCTGACGCTGGCTTCATCGGCTTTCCACGTCTGCAGACGGGTATCAACCATTTGATCGGAGAAGGCGCCCTGGGCGTGGCCCGCCCGATAGCGAGCATACTCCCGCCGCGACTGGTCGCGCTGGGCCACCGCACGGCTCAGCTCGGCCTGCGCCTGGCTTAACGCCGCGTTTAAGGAGAGCGCATCCTGACTGGCCGCTTTTATCTGCGCCTGCAGATCGTCTACTTTCGCCTGGAACGGCGTCGGGTCGAGGGTAAACAGCACATCGCCCTTATGCAGCATCTGGTTAGGCTTCACCGGTACGCTCTGCACCCGGCCGCGCACCTGCGACACAATCGGCACGGTGCGAAACACCTGATTACCGACATCGGTATAAGGGAAGTTGTAGTTCATCCCGAAGATCACTGCGCCAATCAGGGCGATACCGCCGAGCACCGCCGTCGGTACGGTCCACTTATTGAGCGGAATGCGGAAGACTTTAAACACCACGATGCATAGCGCAGCGTAGGTGAGCAACATTAACGTTTCCATTATTTTGCCTCCTTCGCTTTCAGGGCGTCGACCTCGCGCTGGACCTGTTCCAGCTGCTGGGCCACCGTTTCCAGACGCTGATGCAGCGCTTGCTGATCGTCGGCAATATGGCGCATTCCCCACCCGCGATCTTCGCGCCACAGCGTTGCCCAGATCCATAACAAAGGCCACAGGGCGTGGAGGGTAAATAAGCTGACCCAGCCGGCATAATGAATCGCATCCTGATGAGGATGGCGCCGCTCTTTGGCAATTTCATAAGGAATATCGTGAATAACAATGACGCCATAAAAAAGTATTAAGGCCACAGCGATTAGAATGGCCAACGCAACATAATCCAGGGTCATAAAATAACTCCAGAGTGAAAGGTTAACTAAATAAAACGGCCAGATTCAGGCGTAACGGGGCCGGGGAAAACGCGCGCTTAGCGCTTTTCCCTGGCGGTGATAGCAACGTGATGGCGTGAATCTGCCGAATCGGGTTCAGAATTTCTCAGGAATATGACGGTCGATGGAGATCAGCTTGCCTTTTTTCACCGTGATATATCCCCCCTCGCGCAGGGCGGCCAGCACCTGGTACACATAGCTGCGCGAAAGATTGGTTCGTTTAATAATAAATGCCGACAGGCTCTCATGCTGACCCCCATCAATTTCGCCACGATATAAATAGCGCGACAGCATCGATTTAATGGTCTGAAAGCTGGTCTGGCTGCCGCGTTCATAGTGGGCATCAAGGGCAAATATACCCATGTAGGCCAGGATCGTGGTCAGCTCTTGCATATAGGCCGGGGACGACTGAAAAAATATTCGCTCAAAGTCGCTGACGGTTATTTTCGCCAGCTGGCACTCGCCCAGACACTGATAATAGAGCGCCACCGACGGACAATAATGTTCCAGTAATCCTAACGGCATATGCGCAATAACAATGCCGATCAGGTTCTGCTCATCGCCGAAGGCCAGCGTCATTTGCCCCTGCAGCAGAAAATAGAGATAGCCCGGCTGCGGAATAAAGCGCTGGTCTTTGCTCAGATTCAATGTTTCACTGCAGGCGATCACCGCCGGCAGATGCGTGGTCAACGTCAGCTTCTGGTACCGATCGTAAATATCGCCAAAACCGGGGTTCATCGCGCTACGCACTCCTTTACCGTTGGCCACCGCGGCGGGGCTAACCGCGACCTGTTGAACTATACCTAAGCGGGTGGGGAAGGAAAAGTCCAGATCTGGAGTGGCGAAATATTCCGCCTGGCTCACATTTTTTACCCTCGCCTCCCTGTTTCGTGACCCGATCGTTCCGCTTACCACCAGGCTGTGCTTTAATGAGCTAAACCGGTTTAACAAAGTTTAGCTTAGAGGAGTTTGTCGTATGAATGGAAAAATCTGGGTACTCGGCGATGCGGTCGTCGACCTCCTGCCTGATGGAGAGGGTCGCCTGCTGCAATGCCCCGGCGGCGCGCCGGCCAACGTCGCGGTCGGCGTGGCACGGCTCGGCGGCGACAGCGGGTTTATCGGCCGCGTCGGCGACGATCCCTTCGGGCGCTTTATGCGTCACACCCTGGCGCAGGAGCAGGTAGATGTGAACTATATGCGCCTCGATGCGGCGCAGCGCACTTCCACGGTGGTGGTCGATCTCGATCAGCACGGGGAGCGCACCTTTACCTTTATGGTCCGCCCGAGCGCCGACCTGTTCCTTCAGCCCGAGGATCTCCCGCCGTTTGCCGCCGGCCAGTGGCTGCACGTCTGCTCTATCGCCCTCAGCGCCGAGCCGAGTCGCAGCACGGCATTCGCGGCGATGGAGGCGATAAAGCGCGTCGGGGGCTATGTCAGCTTCGACCCCAATATTCGCAGCGACCTGTGGCAGGATCCGCAGGAGCTGCGCGACTGTCTCGACCGGGCGCTGGCCCTCGCCGACGCCATAAAACTCTCGGAAGAGGAGCTGGCCTTTGTCAGCGGCAGCGACGACATCGTCAGCGGCATCGCCCGGCTGAATGCCCGCTTCCAGCCGACGCTGCTGCTGGTGACCCAGGGCAAAGCGGGGGTCCAGGCCGCCCTGCGCGGCCAGGTTAGCCACTTCCCCGCTCGCCCGGTGGTGGCCGTTGATACCACTGGCGCCGGCGATGCCTTTGTCGCCGGGCTGCTCGCCGGCCTCGCCGCTCACGGTATCCCTGACAACCTCGCCGCGCTGGCTCCCGACCTTACGCTGGCGCAAACCTGCGGCGCGCTGGCCACCACCGCCAAAGGCGCCATGACCGCCCTGCCCTACAGGGACGATCTTCAGCGCGCGCTGTGATCCCGTTGGGCCGGCTAACGGCCCACTTTGCTGGCGATATCACAATTCTTAAACCGGTTTAGCAATTTTTATTTTCACCGCGTAACCGACATGTTTACCATATCAACTAAACCGGTTTAGCAAACATTAGCACACTCACTGATTTACCTTTGGATGTCACCAACATGTATAAAAAACGGAAGTTAGCCATTCTTATTGCTTTGCTAACCGGCACCGCCGCCGCCCATGGGCAGACAGACCTGAACAGCATTGAAGCGCGTCTCGCCGCCCTGGAAAAACGCCTGCAGGATGCCGAGACCCGCGCCAGCACTGCCGAAAGCCGTGCCGCCTCGGCGGAGCAGAAAGTTCAGCAGTTAACCCAGCAGCAGCAGCAAACCCAGGCCACCACCCAGCAGGTGGCCAGGCGCACCACTCAACTGGAAGAAAAAGCCGAACGGCCCAGCGGCTTTGAGTTCCACGGCTATGCCCGCTCCGGGGTGATCATGAACGACTCCGCCGCCAGCACCAAATCCGGCGCCTATATGACTCCCGCCGGGGAGACCGGTGGCGCCATTGGTCGTTTGGGTAACCAGGCCGACACCTATGTGGAAATGAACCTCGAACATAAGCAGACGCTGGACAACGGGGCAACCACCCGTTTCAAAGTGATGGTGGCCGACGGGCAGACCACCTATAACGACTGGACGGCAAGCAGCAGCGACCTGAACGTGCGCCAGGCGTTTGTCGAGCTGGGCAACCTGCCCACCTTCGAAGGCCCGTTCAAAGGCTCGACCCTGTGGGCTGGGAAACGCTTTGACCGTGACAACTTCGACATCCACTGGATTGACTCGGATGTGGTGTTCCTCGCCGGGACCGGCGGCGGGATCTACGACGTGAAATGGAACGACAGTCTGCGCAGCAACTTCTCGTTATACGGGCGCAACTTTGGCGATATCGCTGACAGCAGTAACAGCGTGCAGAACTATATCGTCAGCATGAATAACTTTGCCGGCCCGGTGCAGATGATGGTCAGCGGGATGCGGGCGAAAGATAATGACGACCGCCAGGACGCGAACGGCAACCTGGTGAAAGGCGATGCCGCTAACACTGGGGTTCATGCCCTGCTGGGCCTGCACAATGAGAGCTTCTATGGCCTGCGCGACGGGACCAGCAAAACGGCCCTGCTGTACGGCCACGGGCTGGGCGCTGAGGTTAAAGGCATCGGCTCCGACGGCGCGCTGCGCCCGGGGGCCAATACCTGGCGCTTCGCCAGCTATGGCACCACGCCGCTGAGCGATCGCTGGTTTATTGCCCCGGCCGTGCTGGCGCAGAGCAGTAAAGATCGCTATGTCGAAGGCGATAGCTATCAGTGGGCCACTCTCAACCTGCGTCTGATTCAGGAAGTGACGCAGAACTTCGCTCTCGCCTGGGAGGGTAGCTATCAGTACATGGATCTGCAGCCTGAAGGCTACAACGATCGCCATGCGGTGAACGGCAGCTTCTACAAGCTGACCTTCGCCCCGACCTTCAAGGTGGGCAGCATCGGCGACTTCTTCTCGCGGCCGGAGATCCGCTTCTATACATCGTGGATGGACTGGAGCAAAAAACTGGATAACTACGCCAACGATGATGCATTAGGCAGCAACGGGTTCAAATCGGGCGGCGAATGGTCGTTCGGTATGCAAATGGAGACCTGGTTCTGACGGCAACCGGGGCAACAGGGTAAGTAACACATAAATATAAGGTTCGCGGTGCCTGCCACGGCCGGCACCGCCCACGCCATATCATCATGCATTCAGAGGGTACTATGGATTTTGAACAAATTTCCCGCTCACTGCTTCCCCTGCTGGGCGGCAAGGAAAATATCGCCAGCGCCGCGCACTGCGCCACCCGCCTGCGGCTGGTGCTGGTCGACGACGCGCTCGCCGACCAGCAGGCGATTGGCAAAATCGACGGGGTGAAAGGCTGCTTTCGCAATGCCGGTCAGATGCAGATCATCTTCGGCACCGGGGTGGTCAATAAAGTCTATGCCGCCTTTATCCAGGCCGCAGGCATCAGCGAATCGAGCAAATCCGAAGCCGCCGACCTGGCGGCGAAAAAGCTGAACCCTTTCCAGCGCATCGCCCGCCTGCTGTCCAACATCTTCGTGCCGATTATTCCCGCCATCGTCGCCTCCGGCCTGCTGATGGGGCTGCTGGGGATGGTCAAAACCTACGGCTGGGTCGACCCGAGCAACGCTATCTATATCATGCTGGATATGTGCAGCTCGGCGGCGTTTATCATTCTGCCGATCCTGATCGGCTTCACCGCCGCCCGCGAATTTGGCGGTAACCCCTATCTGGGCGCGACCCTCGGCGGGATCCTCACCCACCCGGCGCTGACCAACGCCTGGGGCGTCGCCGCCGGCTTCCACACCATGAATTTCTTCGGCATCGAAGTGGCGATGATCGGCTACCAGGGCACCGTCTTCCCGGTGCTGCTGGCGGTGTGGTTTATGAGCCTGGTCGAGAAGCGGCTGCGCCGCGTGATCCCTGACGCGCTGGACCTGATCCTCACCCCGTTCCTGACGGTGATTATCTCCGGCTTTATCGCCCTGCTGCTGATCGGCCCGGCCGGTCGCGCGCTCGGCGACGGCATTTCGTTTATCCTCAGCACGCTTATCAGCCACGCCGGCTGGCTGGCGGGCCTGCTGTTCGGCGGCCTCTACTCGGTGATCGTCATTACCGGCATCCATCACAGCTTCCATGCTATCGAGGCGGGTCTGCTGGGCAACCCATCGATTGGCGTCAACTTCCTGCTGCCGATCTGGGCGATGGCCAACGTCGCTCAGGGTGGCGCCTGCTTTGCGGTGTGGTTTAAAACCAAAGATGCCAAAATCAAAGCCATCACCCTGCCCTCGGCGTTTTCGGCGATGCTGGGGATCACGGAAGCGGCAATCTTCGGCATTAACCTGCGCTTTGTGAAGCCGTTCATCGCCGCGCTGGTGGGCGGTGCCGCCGGCGGCGCCTGGGTGGTGTCGATGCATGTCTATATGACCGCGGTGGGCCTGACGGCGATCCCGGGGATGGCCATCGTACAGGCCAGCTCGCTGCTGAACTACATTATCGGTATGGCGATCGCCTTCGCCGTGGCCTTCATGCTTTCTCTGACGCTGAAATACAAAACGGACGCTGAATAATGTCATTACCGTCACGCCTGCCTGCGATCCTGCAGGCCGTTATGCAGGGCCAGCCGCAGGCGCTGGCCGACAGCCATTATCCGCAATGGCATCTGGCGCCGGTCAGCGGACTGCTGAACGATCCCAACGGCTTTTGCCAGGTCGCCGGGCGTTACCACCTGTTTTATCAGTGGAACCCGCTCGCCTGCGACCATACCTATAAGTGCTGGGGACACTGGAGTTCAGCCGATCTGCTGCACTGGCGGCATGAACCTATCGCCCTGATGCCGGACGAAGAGTATGACCGCAACGGCTGCTACTCCGGCAGCGCGGTCGAGTTCGAGGGCGCCCTGACCCTGTGCTACACCGGCAACGTGAAATTCCCCGACGGCGGGCGCACCGCCTGGCAGTGCCTGGCGACAGAGAATGCCGATGGCACCTTCCGCAAGCTGGGGCCGGTGCTGCCGCTCCCTGACGGTTACACCGGCCATGTACGCGACCCTAAAGTGTGGCAGCAGGACGGGCGCTGGTACATGGTCCTCGGCGCGCAGGATGTACAACAGCGCGGTAAAGTGCTGCTGTTTACCGCCAGCGATCTGCGGGAGTGGCGCCTGGTGGGCGAGATCGCCGGACATGGCGTGAACGGTCTGGCGAACGGCGGCTATATGTGGGAGTGCCCGGATCTCTTTCCGCTGGCGGACACCCACCTGCTGATCTGCTGCCCGCAGGGGCTGGCCCGCGAAGCGCAGCGTTTTCTCAACACCTACCCGGCGGTATGGATGGCAGGCCGCTTCGACGCCGAACGCGGCACCTTCGACCACGGCCCGCTGCACGAGCTGGACAGCGGATTTGAGTTCTACGCGCCGCAGACCATGCAGGCCGAAGATGGCCGCCGCCTGCTGGTCGGCTGGATGGGCGTCCCGGACGGGGAAGAGATGCATCAGCCCACCCGCGCGCAGGGCTGGATCCACCAAATGACCTGCGTGCGCGAGCTGGAGTGGCAGGCGGGCACCCTGTATCAGCGCCCGCTGCGCGAGCTGGCCGCCCTGCGCGGGGAAGCCCAGGGCTGGCGCGGGCAGAGCCTGCCCCTCGCCCCGATGGAGCTGGCCTTTGACATCGCCCCCGACAGCACGCTGGGGCTGGACTTTGCCGGCGCCCTGCAGCTTACCGTCAACCGCGACGGCTTACGCCTGTCGCGCCGAGGGCTGCAGACGGCCGAGATGCATCACCGCTACTGGCGCGGCGACGCGCGGCGCCTGCGGATCTTTATCGACCGCTCCAGCGTGGAGATTTTCATCAACGATGGCGAAGGGGTAATGAGCAGCCGCTTCTTCCCGGGTTATCCGGGGCAGTTAATCTTCAGCGGTGCGACGCCGGTGGCATTCTGCCGCTGGCTGCTGCGGCCATGCATGGTAGTATAAGCGTTTTGCTTTCAGGCTCCTGAGTGGTGATGAAAACCAAACGCGTAACTATCAAAGATATCGCCGAACTGGCGGGCGTCTCCAAAGCGACCGCCAGTCTGGTGCTCAACGGTCGTGGTAAAGAGCTGCGCGTGGCGCAAGAGACGCGCGAGCGCGTGCTGGCGATCGCCCGCGAACAGCACTATCAGCCGAGCATTCACGCGCGCTCGCTGCGCGATAACCGCAGCCATACCATTGGCCTGGTGGTGCCGGAGATCACCAACTACGGGTTTGCCGTTTTCTCCCATGAGCTTGAGACGCTCTGCCGGGAAGCCGGCGTGCAGCTGCTTATCTCCTGCACCGACGAAAACCCCGGCCAGGAGAGCGTGGTGGTCAATAACATGATCGCCCGCCAGGTCGACGGCCTGATTGTCGCCTCTTGTATGCACAGCGATGCCGACTACCTGAAGCTCAGCGAACAGCTGCCGGTGGTGCTGTTTGACCGCTCCCCCAGCGACAGCGCCCTGCCGCTGGTGATGACCGACTCGGTGACGCCAACCGCCGAGCTGATCTCCCGTATCGCGCCTCAGCATGCGGACGAGTTCTGGTTCCTCGGCGGCCAGCCGCGGCTGTCGCCGTCGCGCGACCGGCTGGCGGGGTTCACCCAGGGCCTGGCCCAGGCGGGGATCACGCTGCGCCCTGAGTGGGTGATCAACGGCAACTACCACCCCAGCTCCGGGTATGAGATGTTCGCGGCGCTCTGCGCGCGGCTGGGACGTCCGCCGAAGGCCCTGTTTACTGCGGCCTGCGGGCTGCTCGAAGGGGTGCTGCGCTATATGAGCCAGCACCATCTGCTGGGCTCCGATATTCATCTTGCCAGCTTCGACGATCACTATCTGTATGATTCGCTTTCCCTGCGCATTGATACCGTGCAGCAGGATAATCGCCAGCTGGCCTGGCACTGCTACGATCTGCTCAGCCAGCTGATCGACGGTCAGGCCCCCGAGCCGCTCCAGCGCTACCTGCCCGCCACCCTGCAGATTCGCCATCCCTGACGGCGCGGTTGGCAATTAGCGTTTTTGCCGGCGCGCCGCCTGTTTCAGCGCCAGCAGCGCGCCGGCAAACAGCATGCCCAGGCCGATCGTTACCGGCCAGCGGTAAGCTACCAGCAACGAGGGCAATCCGCCATCCGGCGCCAGCATCACCAGATTCCAGCCCGCCAGCCCCGCGTTGCCGTTTAGCGCCCGGCTTAACATCCGCTGATGCGGGGCGAATGGCTGAATGGTCTGGTAGTGGCTGCCGAACAGCGGAGGCTGCATCTCCCTGGGGAACTGCACCTGCACCTGGGCCAGTACGCTGGCCGGCAGCGCGTGCGATGCCGCCAGCAGATGCCCGTCGCCATTCACCAGCAGCAGCTGATAATGCCGCTCCCGGGCCAGGGTATGAAGTTCGGCGCGCATCACCGCCAACGGCCAGACGGCCTCCCGCTGCGGCGCCGGGGTGTTCATCCGGCGTTCAAGGCGTTGCGCCACCCACTGTGCATCCTCCTCCAGCTGGCGGGTCTGCATCTCACGGTAAACCTCTCTGGCCGGCAAATTCACGCCCCGACCGAGCGCCAGGATCGCCAGGCCGGCGATCAGTGTGACGATAATGCCCCTGCTTGCCGGTCGCCAGCGCGGCGAGGATTTGACGACGGATGGTGTATTCATACGACTCCAGAAACAAGAAGCCACGCATGGGCCCCTGACGAATGGACAACGGAAGTGGCAAAACTGTACAGGATGCGCAGCGCGGGCAAAACAGACAGGCGGAGCCTGGCGGGGAGTATTTTGTTTATTTCTGGACAGGACGGGCGGCAACGACATCCTTCGCCGTTACCGCCCGTTGATAAGATTAGTGTTTTTTCCGGTTGCGGCGCATGTCGATAGTCACCGCCGCGACGATAATGATGCCTTTAATAATATCCTGCACGTAGGCATCGACGCCGACAAAGGTAAAGCCGCTTTTGATCAGGCCAAGGATCATCGCGCCAATCAGGGTGCCGGTAATGCGCCCCACCCCGCCCATCAGGCTGCTGCCGCCGATCACCGCGGCGGCAATCGCGTCCAGTTCATAGGACATCCCCATGCTCGACTGGCCGCTGCTGACGCGCGCCGCCAGCACCACCCCCGCCAGCCCGGAGAGCGCCCCGGCGATGGTGTAGACGATCACCAGATATTTATTCACGTTGATGCCGGACACTTTGGCCGAGGTCATGTTGCCGCCGATGGCATACACATATTTGCCATACCGGGTATGCTTCAGCGCAATGTGAAACACGGCGGCGATCACGAAGAAGATAATCACCGGCATCGCCCCCTGGCCTATCGCCGTAAAGCTGTCGGAGAGGAAGCTGATCGGGTTGCCCTGGGTGTAATACTGCGCCAGACCGCGCGCCGAGACCATCATCCCGAGGGTGGCGATAAACGGTGGAATACCGGTCCGCGTCACCAGAAAACCGTTGGTCAGCCCGCACAGCAGGCCGACGCCGATCCCCGCGCAAATCGGGATCACTGCCGGCAGGTTGACCAGCGCCGGGAACATCGGCGACAGGCTGTCGGAGGTTTGCGCCAGGCTCGCCGCCACCACCGCCGCAAGGGCGATAACCGAGCCGGAGGAGAGGTCAATCCCGGTGGTGATGATCACCTGGGTGACGCCGACGGCGATGATGCCGATAATCGCCACCTGCAGCACAATCAGCACCAGCCGGTTGGTATTGAGCAGGAACGACTGGTCGCGAACATACCAGCCGGCGATTTCAAAGGTCAGGGCAATCACCAGCATCACCACAAAGATGCCGGTATCTTTCGGCATTTTGTGCCGCAAATTAGCGAAGAAGGAGGAACCCTCGCTGGCCGGAGCCGCCGTTAATTTCATATTACTCATTCTCTGTGCCTCAATGGGATGCCAACGACAAAATGGTTTCCTGGTCGGCTTCGTCTTTTTCCAGGATGCCGGTGATACGACCTTCATGCATCACCATGACCCGATCGCTCATGCCAAGGATTTCCGGCAGCTCAGAGGAGACCATAATCACCGCCACCCCCCGATTCGCCAGTTCACTGATCAGATGATAAATCTCCGCCTTCGCCCCGACGTCGATCCCGCGGGTCGGCTCATCGAGAATTAAGATTTTCGGTTGCGCTAACAGCCAGCGCGCAATCAGGACTTTTTGCTGATTCCCCCCGCTGAGGTTATTAATAATTTGATCCATCGTCGGCGTTTTAATATTGAGCCGGCGTATTTGCTCCATGCAGTCTTCGGCCATTTTCACGTGCTGGACAAAACCGCTCTTGCCGATATATTCCGGCATTTTGACGATACTCATATTTTCCAGCACCGACAGCACCAGAAACAGGCCCGACTTTTTACGGTCTTCGGTTAATAACGCCATCCCCTTTTCAATCGCCACGGAGGGGGAATCGATGGTCACCGGCGCCCCGTCGATCAGCACTTCGCCGCTGTCGAAGCGTTCCATACCGAACAGGCTTTCCATCACCTCGCTGCGCCCGGCGCCCACCAGCCCGGCCACGCCCAGAATTTCGCCGCGACGCACGCTAAAGCTGACGTCATGAAACACGCCCTGACGCGTCAGGTTGCGCACCGTCAGCACCTCTTCGCCGATGGTGTTATTAAATTTCGGAAACAGCTGGGTTAATTCGCGGCCCACCATCTGGGTGATCAGCGACTGGCGGGTAAATTCGGTGGTGTTTTTGCTCCCCACCCAGGTGCCATCGCGAAAGACGCTGATCTCATCGGTAATGGCAAAGATCTCATCCATTTTGTGGCTGATATAGATGATCGCTTTACCCTGGGCGCGCAGGTCGCGGATGATGGTGAACAGGTGAGCCACCTCGCCTTCGGTCAGCGCCGAGGTGGGCTCATCCATGATCACGATATCCGCGTTCCACGAGACCGCTTTGGCAATCTCCACCATCTGCTGGGCGGCGATGCTCAGGTCGCCCACCAGCCGGTCGGCGGTTAAGCGGATATTGAGTTTATCCAGCAGCGCCTGGGTCTGGCGGGTCAGTTGGCCGTGGTCGACAGATCGGAAGAGCACACG
>ERZ507734.59-NODE-59-length-33662-cov-4.57458_pt1 | contig 33662 bp, 31 predicted proteins | sample MGYA00513104_ERZ507734 | MGnify/ENA metagenome assembly ERZ507734 | reverse complement strand
AAGGAGATGGTAAGCCTCCGGCATCGTTAATGCATGAGGAAACCATGAGCAACCCGCTGCTTTCGCTTCTTGATATTGATTATCCCCTGATTCAGGCCCCGATGGCAGGCGTCTCCACCCCCGCGCTGGCTGCCGCGGTAAGTAATGCCGGCGCGCTGGGCTCGCTGGGGCTAGGCGCTTCAACCGTTGCCCAGGCGGAAACGATGATAGCGGCTACCCGCCAGCTGACGGACCGTCCGTTCAATGTCAATCTGTTCTGTCATGCGCCGCCCCGGCGCGACGCCCGGCGGGAAGCCGACTGGGCAACAACATTACGCCCCCATTTTGCCCGCTATGGCAGTACGCCCCCGGATTCGTTAAAAGAAATCTATCAGACATTCATCGGTCATACGCCGATGCTGGAGCTGCTTCTCGACCTGTCGCCGGCGGTGGTGAGCTTTCATTTTGGCCTGCCTGCGCGCGAGACGATCCAGCGCCTGCAACAGCAGGGGATCGTCACCCTGGCGACAGCAACCTCGCTGCAGGAGGCGCTGGTCATCGAGCGCGAGGGAATTGACGTGGTGGTCGCTCAGGGCTATGAGGCGGGCGGACACCGGGGGATCTTTGCCCCGCAGGAGCCTGACGCGCAGCTGAGCACCTTCACCCTGGTGCAACTTCTGCGGCAACGGCTGACCATCCCGGTGGTGGCCGCCGGGGGTATTATGGACGGGGCGGGGATCACCAGCATGATGCAGTTAGGTGCGCAGGGCGTTCAGCTTGGCACGGCATTTTTACTCTGTCCGGAATCGGCGGCCGACGCCGGTTATCGCGCGGCGATCGCCAACAGCATCGATGGACGTACGGTGCTGACCTCCGCGATATCCGGGCGTCCGGCACGCTGTCTGGCGAATGCCTTCTGTGCGCTGGGGGAAGCCTGTCCGGCGAGCGCCGTGCCGGATTATCCGCTGGCGTATGATATCGGCAAAGCGCTGGCCGCCGCCGCGAAAGCCCAGGGCGTCCATGAGTATGGCGCCCACTGGGCCGGGCAGGGGGTGGGGTTGATCCGCGAGTGCGACGCCGCCAGCCTGGTTCGTCAGCTGGCGGCAGAGTGCGGCTGGAATTAATGTCTGACGTTTAGCGACGGTGGGCGAGGCTGCGCACCAGCCGATCGCCGGCCATTTGCACGCCCTGGACCATCGCCACCAGGATCAGCACCGTGCCAAACATCACTTCATTATTAAACCGCTGATAGCCGTAGCGGATGGCGAGGTCGCCGAGTCCGCCGCCGCCGATCACGCCGGCCATGGAGGAGAAACCAATCAGCATCACGATGGTCAGCGTGATCCCGGCCAGCAGCGTTGGCAGGGCCTCCGGCAGCAGAGATTTAAAAATCACGTGCCAGACGTTGCCGCCCATCGACAGAATGGCTTCGATTCTCCCGTAGTCCACCTCGTCGAGCGCGTTTTCCGTCAGACGGGCAAAGAACGGAAAGGCGCCGATGGTCACCGGTACGATGGCGGCGGTGCTGCCCAGCGTGGTGCCGACGATCAGGCGGGTAAAGGGGATCAGGGCGATCAGCAGCACGATAAACGGCAGCGACCTGCCGATGTTGATCACTGCGCCTAACAGCGCGTTCAGTTTCGGCATTGGCGCCAGCCCGTTGGCGCGGGAAATAAACAACAGCACGCCGGTGGGCAGCCCGATCAGCACGGTAAACAGGGCCGCCAGGCCCACCATATAAAGCGTATCCAGCGTGCCGTCGAGTAATAACGGCCACAAATCTTCCCAGCTCATGCTACTCCGCATAATGGCCTCCCCTGAACGCCGTGACGGGTAAGAAAATCCTGTTCAGCCTGCGGGTCGTGCAGCAGCGACTGGCGCAGCCGCGACCATGGGGTCACCAGCAGGTCGGCGAGTTTTCCGCTCTCGACAATCTCGCCCTGTTCCAGCAGCGCCGCGTGGTCACAAATGGTTTTCACCACCTCAAGCTGGTGCGTAATCAGCACAATGGTCAGATTAAGGCGCTGGTTAATATCCGCCAGCAGGGCCAGCACCGAGGAGGTGGTCTCGGGATCCAGCGCACTGGTCGCCTCATCGCAGAGCAGCACCTCCGGCCGGGCGGCCAGCGCCCGGGCGATACCGACGCGCTGCTTTTGCCCGCCGGAAAGTTGCGACGGGAAAGCGGCGGCCTTTTCGCTGAGATCCACCAGCGCCAGCAGTTCGCGCACCCGGGCCTCGCGAGCGGCCCTCGGCACCCCGGCAATCTCCAGCGGCACCGCGATGTTGTCGGCGACGGTGCGGGCATGCAGCAGATTGAAGTGCTGGAAAATCATCCCGGTGCGCAGGCGATAATCCCGCAGCGCCGCCTTGTTCAACTGGGTAATATCCTGTCCGTTCACCAGAATGCGGCCCGAGGTGGGCCGCTCCAGTAAATTGAGACAGCGGATGAGCGTACTTTTGCCGGCGCCACTGCGCCCGAGAATGCCGTATATTGCCCCTTTCGGTATCTGCAACGCGATATCGTTCAGCGCCGGTCGGCCGGTTCCGGCGTAGGTTTTGCTCAGCCCTTCGATGGTTATCATGACTGAGGGGCCACCGGGATCACCGAGCCGTTGTAGGTTTTACGGATAAACTCCGCCACCTGCGGCGAGGTCAGATCTTTCGCCAGCGCCTTAATGCGCGGGTCATTCGCCAGGGCTGGGGTGGTTACCAGAATATTGGCGTACGGGTTATGCTCGGCGCTTTCCAGTCCCAGGGCGTCTTTCGCTGGCACCAGGCCGGCTTCCAGCGCGTAGTTACCATTAATCACCGCCAGGTCGACATCGTCGAGGGAACGCGGGATCTGCGGTGATTCAATCTCCAGAATCTTCAGGTGTTTCGGGTTCTCGACAATATCCTTCGGCGTCGCCAGGGTGGTGGCCGGGTCGGTAAATTTGGGGTCCAGCTTAATAAGCTTCTGCGCCTGCAGCAGGAACAGCGCCCGGCTCAGGTTGGTGGTGTTATTCGGCACCGCCACGGTGGCGTTTTCCGGCAGTGATGAGAAATCTTTATGTTTATGCGAATAGATCCCCAGCGGCTCAATATGCACGGTGGCCGCGACGGCGAAGGTTTTACCCAGCGCTTTCTCCTGATCCTTCAGATAGGGTACATGCTGGAAGTAGTTGGCATCCACATCGCCACTGGCCAGCAGTTCATTGGCGTTGACCCCGCTGGTCAGTTCCACCACCTTCAGATCGAGGCTGGGATCGATTTTTTTGATGTAGTTGAGGATCTCCGCGTGGGGAACCGGGTCCGCGGCAACGCGCAGCGCGGCAGCCTGGGCAGACGTCCATGCCAGAGAAAGAGACAGTGCGACCCCTGCCAGTTTAAAAGCGGCATATTTCATGGTGTGTTCCTTTTTAGTTATGGTTAAACGATCAATTGCTCGGCGCGTTCGCGAAACACGTCCTGATAGTAGCGTTCCGCCACGTCCGGATGGGAACGCAGACGGCCCTTGAGATAATTCCAGCCGACATCGCGCAGCAGCGGATTGTGCGGGTCGCTGTCCGGACCTCGCGCTTCACGCGCCAGCTCGGGCGGCAGGGTGTAAACCGGCACCACCGCGTCAAGCTGGGCGCCGAGGAAGAAAGCGATGGAGAGGCGCTGCTGCTGCGCCGGTGGCGACACCACGCGATGGACGGTGGCGCGCAAATACCCGTTGGTCGCCAGCTCCAGCAGTTCGCCAATATTGACCACAAAGCTGCCGGCCAGCGGCACGGCGTCGATCCATTGTCCTGGCGCGACCTCTACCTGCAGTCCTTTCTGCTCGTCCTGCAGCAGGAAGCTGAGAAAACCCGAATCTTTATGGGCGCCGACGCCCTGGCTGCTTTGGGTTTCCTGCTGACCGGGATAGCGGATCAGTTTGATATGCTCGTTGGGTTTCTCGCCATAGAGCCGGTCAAAGGCATTCTCCGGGAGCTGCAGGGCTTCGGCAAAGGCGCGCAGCAGGCGGATGCCCACCTGGGTCATTTGCTGTTGCCAGTGAAGTAATACCGGTTTAAGCGACGGCAGGGCGGCAGGCCACAGATTCGGACCCTGCAGGCGCTGCCAGCGCGGGGCGTCGTCGCTGAGGGTCAGCGCCGGACGTTCGGCGCCGATATCAAACTGCTCTCGCCAGTCAGGCTGGCCGCGCGTCAGCTCTGAGGCCGCGCGGTTATAGCCGCGAAAATGGGGGGAGTGGATCATCGCCACCTGCTGTTTTTGCGCCTCATCGAGGGCAAAAAAGCGCTGGGACTGGCGCTGAACTTCATATTGAAGCGCGTCGTCGACGCCGTGGTTGATCAAATAGAAGAAGCCGATGTCGCGGGCGGCATGACGCAGGTCGGCCAGGAAGGCCGCTTTATCCGCGGGGTCCGCGTAGCGGGCCAGGTCGAGAATCGGCAGGGTGGTCGCGTTCATTGTGTTCTCCGAAAACGGGGTAATAAGTTATGGGTTGATTCAGGTTCAGGGTTCGGGCACAACAGCAGCGCATGGTGATTTCCTCTGTCCGGGGCTGAACACAGCTTGCCTCAAGGCCAAATAAGCAACCAATAACGTTATTTTCTAATTTATGACCGCGCGGGGTTCAGTGCTTTTGCGTTAAATAGATATAGGCGCGAAGCGCGTAATGAAGCCGGTTGCGCCCGTCGGTTAGAGCCAGTAAGGTAGGCGCACTTTTTAAATGCGGAACGGACGTATCGTAATGCACAGCTCGAAAGATCCCCTGCACGGCGTGACGCTGGAAGCGCTGCTCAATGCCCTGGTGGCGCGCTATGGTTGGGCGGAAATGGCACGCCAGGTCAACATTAACTGCTTTAAAAGTGATCCCAGCATTAAGTCCAGCCTGAAATTCCTCCGCCGGACGCCGTGGGCGCGCAAAGAGGTGGAGGCTATGTATCTCGCCTCCCTTGATGACCACGCGCCGGCTGAGCAAGCGGATCCCTGGGCAAACTGGCAGAAAAAATAACCCTTACCACAGGACACCATCATGCAGAGCTGGAGCAGTAAAGATTTCACCGCCGACCGCCCATGGGGCGCGCTGGATATTGCCAATTTTTCCGGCACCACCGTGCGTCTGCACTGGACCAACCAACCCTATATCTGGCACATCAACGACGGTCAGGAGGTGTTTGCCGTGATGGATGGTCAGGTGGCGATGCATGTGAAGGTCGACGGCGAGGAGCAGGTGATCATGCTGAACGCCGGCGATATCTTTTACGCCGAGGTGGGATGCGAGCATGTCGCTCATCCGCAGGGGGCGGCGCGTATTCTGGTGATCGAGAAAGAAGGGTCAGTCTGATCCCTCCGGCGGGCGATTCTTAGCCCGCCCTTTCATGACCGGTCAGACTCAACATACCGCGTTGATATAAATCACTTATCCAGCTTTCGATATATTTAATTCTTGTTTGCCATTCCCTTCATCCCAGCACTATCTTTTATCGCAGGCGCCTGACCAGGCACAATCGCGGGAGAGATTATGGCCACTTTGCAGTGGGACCACGCAGTACAGTTTGTGAATCAGCCGGAAGCAGCGATTGAAATCTTTGCCGACCAGCAGCTGCGGGCGGTGGCCGGAGGGCGACATCCGGGGTGGGGAACCCGTAATGCGCTGAGCTATTTTGGCCTGACCTATATCGAATTTCTCGCCATTTCTGACCCGGACGAACTGCGCGCCGCGACGGACAGGTTCCTGCTTTCGCGGGATGCCGAGCGGTTGCTGCCGGAGAACGAAGCGCTGTTTCGGGTGGCGCTGCGCAGCGACGACATCGACGCCACTCACGACCAGTTGCGTCGCACAGGGGTGACAGTGTCACCGATTGTCGATGGCCAGCGCAACGATCCGCAGGGCAATATCATCCGCTGGCGGATCTTCACCATCGATGGCGACACTGACGGGCTGGTCTATCCCTTTGTGCTGCAGTGGGGAGAAGACGATGCCACCCGGCTGGCGCGGCTGCGCGCCCAGGCGCTGGACGTGCCGCACCCGCTGGGCGACATTGTGCTTGAGCAGGCGGTATTCGAGGTGGTCAATCCGCAGGCGGTGCGCGACCGCTGGCAGGCGCTGCTGGGCTTCCCGCCACAGGGTGAGCAGGGGCTGGACGTGGGCGGCCAGTGGTTTACTTTCCGTGAAGGACCCGCCAACCAGTTGACCGAGCTGGTGTTTCGCGTCGCCAACCCGGCGCTTAAGGGGCAGCGCTTTCGTGTCGGCAACGGCGTGTATCGCTTTACATAAAGGTTGACTTTAGCGTGCCGTGGCGCGCAGGGCCCCCGGCGGCTGGCCGGTGATGCGTTTGAAAGCCCGGCTGAAGGCCGCCAGCGACTGATACCCGAGGCTGAAGGCGACTTTTTCCAGCGCCTGGCCTTCGTGGGTGATGTACTGCACCGCCAGCCGCATGCGCAGCTCGGTGAGATAGCGGGCGGGGGTGGTGCCGGTGGCGGCGAGAAAACGCTCGGCGAACAGCGAGCGCGACAGCCCCGCCTCCCGCGCCAGATCTTCCACTTTCCAGTTGACCCCCGGGCGCTGATGCATGGCATAGATGGCTTTTGCCAGCCGGGGATCGCGCAGGACCTGTACCCAACCGGTGGCGTTGCCACATCCGCACGCGACCCAGCCACGGACAATCAGCGCGGCCACCACGTCTGCCAGCCGGGCGAGGATCCCGGCATAGCCTGCCTGACGGGTGAGGGATTCCCGTTCCATCGCCGAGAGCAACGGCTGGATCTCCGGCCAGGTGTTAAGCAGGCTGCTGACCCGCATCACCTCGGGCATGGCCTTCACCAGCGGCTGCATACCGCCGAGCTCAAAATCCATACAACCGCTGAAAATGACGGCGCGCTCCGGGCAGTCCGGGCGGCCGCCGGCGTTGATACAGCTTACCGTGCTGCACACCGTTTCGCTGGGCAGCTGCGCCACATTGACCACCGTGGCCTGCGGATCTGAGAGCAAGGCGTGCCCGTCGCCGTTGGGAATAAACAGCGCATCGCCGCTCTCGAGGGTGAACTGTTCTCCGCTGGCCATGCGCAGCAGCACCGGCCCGCGGCTGATGAAATGGAACTGGGCTTTACCCGCCACGGCGCTAAAGCCGACGCCGAACGGGCGGGCGGTTTCGATGCGTCGGTAGTTAACGCCGGAGAGGCGCATCCCGCGTAACAGTTCGCTTGTCAGGTCGATGGTCGGCTGGCTCATAGCAATTCCGGACGAATAATCAATAACTGGAGAGTATGCATCATATATCGTCCAAAGGTAAGTCCCTAAGATGACCGGGATGTTAATAAAACTGGAGAGATGTATATGAGTTCCTGCATAGCTGCTGACGCGAGCCTGTCTCCCGCCAAACCGGCCTGGCGCGCCGTCTATGCCCTGGCCCTCGGGGTGTTCGGCCTGATCGTGGCCGAGTTTCTGCCCGCCAGCCTGTTAACGCCGATGGCCAGCAGCCTCGGCGTCAGCGAAGGGATGGCCGGGCAGGCGGTCACCGCGACGGCGCTGGTGGCGTTAGTCACCGGCCTGCTGATCGCCACCGCCACCCGCAATATCGATCGCCGCTGGGTGCTGATGTTCTTTTCCGTGCTGCAGATAGTCTCCAGCCTGATGGTCGCTTTTGCCGGTTCGCTGGCGTTTCTCCTGATGGGCCGTCTGCTGCTGGGGGTCGCCATCGGCGGCTTCTGGGCGATGTCCACCGCCACGGCGATGCGTCTGGTACCGGCGGCCCATGTGCCGAAGGCGCTGGCGATCATCTTTTCCGCGGTGTCAATTGCCACGGTGGTGGCCGCGCCGCTCGGCAGCTATCTTGGCGAGCTGATCGGCTGGCGCAACGTGTTTATTCTCTGTGCGATACCCAGCCTGCTGGCGCTGCTCTGGCAGCTGTGGGTACTGCCCTCCATGCGCCCGGAGAGCGTCGGGACCTTCTCCACGCTGTTCAGGGTGCTGCGCCGTCCCGGTATGCTGGGCGGCATGCTGGCGACAATCCTCATTTTTAGCGGCCATTTCGCCTTCTTTACCTACCTGCGGCCGTTCCTTGAGACCGTCGCGCAGGCCAGTGTCGAAGGGGTTTCGCTGATATTGCTCGGCTTCGGTATCGCTAACTTTATCGGCACCTCGGTGGCGAGCTATCTGCTGAGCCGTAGCCTGCGTCTGACCCTGGCGCTGGTGCCGTTGATGATGAGCGTTCTGGCGCTGCTGATGGTGACGTTTGGCCATCTGACCGTGCTGGACGGGCTGCTGGTCGCTCTGTGGGGATTTGCCTTCGGTCTGGTGCCGGTGGCCTGGTCCACCTGGCTGGCTACCACCGTGCCGGATGAAGCAGAAAGCGCGGGGGGTCTGCTGGTCGCCTCTATTCAGCTGGCCATCAGCGCCGGGGCTGCCGGCGGCGGGGCGGTGTTTGATTTGCACGGCGCCAGCGGCGTCTTCACCGGCAGCGGTCTGCTGCTGTTGAGCGCGATGGTGATTGTCTTCACCGCCGTGCGGGTGAAACCGGTCGCCAGCGCTGACCAGCCGGTGACGGGCCGATTATCCCGCGAGATCGATAACTAAATTGGCCGACAGGCTGCGGGAGCAGCACAGCGCAATATGCTGCTCCGCGGCCTGTTTTTCCGCCGCCGACTGCACGGTATCCCGGTGGTCGACGGTTCCCTCGCGCACCGGCGTCAGGCAGGCGCCGCAGATCCCCATCTCACAGGAGAGCGGCACATCGACGCCATGCTCCTGTAGCACCTGGGCGATGGTTTTGTCCCCTGGCACCGGCCAGCGCTCCCCGGTTGAGGCGAGGGTGATGGTGAAGGTACCGTCCGCCGCCGAGGCTACCGTTGGGGCGGTCAGCTGGAACGCTTCGCTGTGCAATTGTTCCTCTCCCCATCCGGCCGCCCGCGCGGTATCGCGTACCCGGGCCATAAATCCGGCCGGACCGCAGAAGTAGACCCGGGTGTCGGCGTCCGGCGCCCCCAGATCCTGCGCCAGCCGCTGGCGCGGACTCTGCCCCTCGTCTGAGCAGTGGATCTGGCAGATTCCACCGGTTAGCTGGCGGGCGATCTCGGTGGCGAAGGCGGCCTCCTGCGCACGGCTAACGTAATAGTGCAGCGTAAAGCTGGCGCCGGACGCCGCCCGGGCGTGGGCCATCGCCAGCAGCGGCGTAATGCCGATCCCGGCGGCGAGAAGCACCACATGGCCGCCCTCGTGCAGCGGAAAGTGGTTGCGCGGGGCAGAGATCATCAGCGGTTGTCCAGGGCGCAGGGTGTCATGGACATAGCCTGAGCCACCGCGAGACTGCGCCTCGCGGGCGATGCAGAGCAGATAGCGATCCCGTTCGGCCGGGCTGCCGGTCAGGGAGTACTGACGGATCAGCCCGCAGGGAAGATGGAGATCGATATGGGCGCCGGGTGTCCACGCCGGCAGCGGTTGCCCCTCGGCGCTCACCAGACGAACGGCCAGGTTTTTCGCGCCCTGGCGCCACAGGCCATCGACCACTACGGGGAATATGTCGCGCATATGACCTCCACTCATACCAGAAAGAAATCGCCAAAACCCATCTTCTTCAGCCCGCGCCGGTAGGCGATGGAGCTGCGGTCTGCCGGAATATGCGCCTCCAGGGTCAGATCCAGCGGCAGCCGCTCCGGACGCTGGGTCTCGACCATCAGGCGGTCCTCTTCAAACACCCGCAGGTTGAACGCATGTACGTCTTCCACCGGCACGTGCAGGTCGAAATTGCGGGCAATAGGGGCAAACATCCGCGTCACCCGGGACGACACCGGCGAGGCGGCGTTCATGATCACCAGCTTCGCATCGGCAGGGAAATGGATGGTCAGCGTGGCGGTGAACGGCAGATGCATTTCAAAGTGACGCAGCCACTGGAACCCATCCGGCGCGCGGAAATCGGAGCTGGCCGGGTAATTGCCCACCGAGCTCCAGTAGTCGGCAACAAAGCCGAACGGCGTCTCCTGCGGGGTGTAGTCCGGCACCTGCTGGTTGTCCGGGTCGGCAAACGTATCGGTGTGGATCCATGCGAAGTGGGCGACATCGAGAAAGCCTTCGACCTGGCGGCCGGCAAAGCCCTTTACCTCGAAGGCCGGGCAGTTGATTTGCTGAAAGCCGGCGTCGTCCCAGTGCGGCATGGTCGGTAACGGCGGCGGATTGTCCGGATCGCAGGCCAGGCAGGTCCAGATCAGCCCGTAGCGCTCCTCCACGGCGAAGCTGGTGAGATGCAGTTTGGCCGGAATGGGTTGCCCCGGACTGGAGGGGATGCGGTTGCAGCGGCCATCCTCGCCAAAGCGCAGGCCATGATAGGGGCAGACGATGCCTTCCTCTTCATGAAACCCCAGGGTCAGCGGCACCCCGCGGTGCGGGCAGACGTCGCGGGCGACTACCACCTGGCCTTTAATACGATAGATAACCAGCTGCTCGTCCAGCAGGGTAGCTTTCACCGGGGCGCCGGTAATATCGCAGGCGCGGGCCACCGGGTGCCAGCAGCGGGCCAGCCGCAGCCAGTCCTCAGGATCAAAGGTGCAATGGGCGGGGGGCGTGGGGGTGGTTGTCTTCATGATTTCTCTTCCTGCTCACATCGGTGATTGTTTTATTGTTGTGAGATTATTGTTGTCATATTAGGGTGTTCACATCCATCACCATTAATTCACTCTGCTGTTGCAAAAAAGAGTACAGGGGTGCCATGAGTCCATTTTCCCGTTTCGCGCACTATTTTATCGCCGTAGCCCGCTGCGGCAGCTTGCGCCGGGCCGCCGAGCAGCTGCATATCTCCGCCTCGGCAATTAACCGTCAGATCCTGCAGGCCGAGGAGGCCTTCGGCACCCCGTTGTTCGAGCGTCTGCCGGAGGGACTGCGGATGACCACCGCCGGTGAACTGCTGTATGACAATCTGCTGCGCTGGCAAAAGGAGTTTCGCCAGACCCGGCAGAAATTTGATGAGCTGCAGGGGATGAAGCGCGGAAGCGTCAGCGTTGGCATGGTGCAGGCGCTGGCGGAAGGGGGCTTCGCCGCCGCGCTGGCGGAGATCATCACCAGCTGGCCGTGGCTGGAGCTGGATCTGCAGGTGGCCGACAGCCACACCGTCAGCCAGAAAGTGCGTCAGGCGGACCTGGACGTCGGCCTGATCCTCGATCCGCAGGGCCAGGCCGGACTCAGCGTGTTGGCCTTCGCCGAACTGGAGGTGGGGATTGTAATGCGTCCGGACCATCCCCTGGCGGGGGCGAAAGCGCTGTCGTTGGGCGAGCTCAGCCTCGAGCGGCATATCGTGCCCGGCGCGCCGCTGATCGTCCATGAGCGGGTGGCGCTCCTCTATCGCCACCATGACTTTGCGCCGGAGAATACCATCAGCTGCAATGATATCCGGCTCATCAAGTCGCTGGTGCTGCGCGGCAGCGGCGTGACGCTCCTCAGTCTGCTCGACGTGGTGGACGAGGTCCAGCGCGGACAGCTGGCCTTTATCCCGCTGCGCAGTACGCTGCTGCGACCGCTGACCCTGGCGCTGTGTACTGCGCCCTCGCGTCAGCTTTCGCGGCCCGCGCAAATGGCCATTCAGACGCTGAGTGCGGTGATTGAATCCATGGCGACGGTCAGCCCAGCGGCCCGCTGAGGATGGTGTCGCACATGCCGTTGATAATGCGCTCCCCGGTCTCCTCGCGCAGCTCCTGGTACCAGGCTTCGGTGAGCTGCATATCCTTCCCGTGGGTGATATCGCAGCGCTTGCGCGCCTTCAGCACCAGGTCACGAACCCGGTCGCAGCGCTGGGTCTCGTACTCGCGCAGGGCGGCCGCAATATCGTGGGTCTGGCGGAAAACGGCGCCCAGCACCACCGCATCTTCCATCGCCGCGCAGCCCCCCTGGCCAATATCCGGGGTGGTGCTGTGTCCGGCGTCGCCGAGCAGCGCGACGCGGCCGCGCACCAGGCGGCTGAACGGTTCGATATCGTGAATTTCAATACGGTTGGTGGTCTGCGGGTCGAGGGTGGCGATAAGCTGCTGCACCGGCGGCGCCCAGCCGGCAAAATAGCGGCTGAGGTCGGCGCGCAGAGTGTCGCGATCCTCCGCCAGACCCGCTGGCAGCGGCACATCAAAGAAAAAATAGAACCGGCCGGCGGAGACCGGCATCAGCGAGACACGCTTGCCTTCGCCGACAAAGGTCGTCCACTGGTCGCCGGGAGCCAGCGCTTCATCTATCTCCACCAGACCGTTCCAGTTGACGTAGCCGGCGTAGCGGCGCTGCGGGGTAAAGCCCAGCACCCACGGACGCAGTGCGGAATGACTGCCGTCGGCGGCAATCAGTAGATCGCCGCTGGCGCTGCTGCCATCGGTAAACCACACCGTCACGCCGTCGGCGTCTTCTTCACAGCGGGTGACGCGTTTGCCGAACTGCACGCTGTCCCGTCCCCAGTAATCCAGCATTTCTCGCTGCAGCTCTGCCCGGGAGACCGGGCAGGGGCGGCTGCCGGTGCGTTCGATCAATGGCGTGAGGCTGAACTGGGTCATATTCTCGCCGCTGCGGAAATCGCGATACGCCATCCGACGCAGCGGCCCGCCGAAGGTCTCCATGATGTCGCCCATGCCGAGGTGGGCCATGCACTTCACGCCGTTGGGCCACACGGAAATCGCCGCGCCGACCGGCTTGATCTCTTTCACCGCTTCATAGACATCGCAGTCGATCCCCGACTGTTTGAGCGCCACTGCCGCACTTAAGCCGCCGATGCCGGCGCCAATCACGATTGCTTTCATTTTTTTCTCCTTCTCCCGATGTTGTGACTGACTACAGCAATTTGCGTACCAGTTCGCCGGAGGGAGGAAAACCGCCTGCTCTAGACACAGAGAGAGGTCGTGACGCACCGCATCGGTGCAATGTGACGCATTGGTTGCCTTTTTATGAATCAAAAGTTTCTTAATGACGCATTGAGAATCTATCGTTTCAGCGCATTGGTTCAGCAGCGAAAAGGGGGATGCATCACGAGCATAATGTAATTTCATGATTTTGTAGGGTTAATAAATTTTTTGGTGCGCTTTTGTCGTCTCTGGCCTGCTTTGTGCACAAGCCCTTGCACTTCTCTTTGCTACGGGATAACACCATGTCTGACGAACATCACAGTGGCCTGCTTTACGGCCTTGAACAGCGGATCCCACCGCTTCCGGCCTTTTTCAGCGCCCTCCAGCATGTGCTGGCGGGCCTGGTGGGGATCATCACGCCGCCGCTGATCATCGGCGCTACCCTCGGGCTTGGCGACTGGCTGCCGTATCTTATCAGTATGTCGTTGCTGGCCTCGGGCATTGGCACCTTTCTGCAGTCCAATCGGGTATGGGGCGTTGGCGCCGGGATGATCTGCATGCAGGGCACCAGCTTCGCCTTCCTCGGCGTGACGGTGGCCGGAGGGATGTGGGTAAAAGCGCAGGGCGGCGGGCCGCAGGATATGATGGCGATGCTGTTTGGCGTTAACTTTGTCGCCGCTCTGGTGCCGGTGATTGTCAGCCGCTTTATCGAACCGCTGAAGAAAATCTTTACTCCCATCATTACCGGCAGCGTGATTGCGCTGATCGGCATCAGTCTGATCAAGGTCAGCGTCATCAACTGGTGCGGTGGGGAAAAGGCAGAGGATTTCGCCAGCATGAGCAACATCGCGCTCGGGGCGGGTACTCTTGGGGTTATCGTCCTGCTGAGCTGCGCCAAAAACCGCTGGCTGCGGCTCTCCTCGGTGGTGGTGGGCATTGCCGTGGGCTGTGTGGCGGCAGGGCTGAGCGGTCAGTTCCATCTTCACAGCCTTGGCGACACTCTGTTTCGCCTGCCGACGCTGTTTCCGTTCGGCTTTCAGTTTAACAGCGCGATATTTCTGCCGGTCGCCCTGGTGTCGCTGGTCTGTATTCTGGAGGCGGTAGGGGATCTGACGGCCAACTCGCTGATTTCGCAACAGTCTATTGACGATCGCGCTTTTCGTAACCGGCTGAAGGGCGGTATCCTGGCGGACGGCGTCAGCTGTATGGTGGCGGCCATGCTCTGTGCTTTTCCGAACACCACCTTCGCGCAGAACAACGGCGTGATCCAGATGACCGGGGTGGCCAGTCGCTATGTCGGGCGCTACATTGGCGTGATTCTGATCCTGCTTGGACTGTTTCCCCCGGTAGGTGAACTGCTGCGGCAGATCCCGGCGCCGGTGCTGGGGGGCGCCACGATGGTGATGTTTGGCTGCGTGGTGGCGGCCGGGATCCGAATTATTACCCAGACTCCGCTGACTCGTCGCGATGTGCTGATTGTGGGTCTGGCGTTTGGCGCTGGCCTTGGCGTGGAGTCAGTGCCGGCGTTTCTAAGCCATTTTCCGCCGATGGTCGGCGATCTGTTCGGTTCAGCAGCCACCAGCGGTGGGCTGGTAGCGATAGCGCTGAACCTTATTCTGCCGCAGGAGCAGGCGGCGACGAAAACGATAAGGAGTCAGGATGATCGCGCTGAGTCAGTTTAACAGCCTGAGTAAAAATGAGGCAGTGGGGCTGCTGGCCCCCTGCGTGGCGATCCCGGCCTGGGGTGAGACGCTGGTGAGCTTGCGACCTTTCGCCAGCCGTCACTCGCTGCTGCAGGCCGCCCGTGAGGCGATGGATAACTGGAGAGAGGATGAGCTGAACGCAGCGCTCAGCGCCCATCCGCGGATCGGTGAAAAGCCGACCGGCGACCAGGCGCATGCGGCGCTGTCGCGCCAGGAACAGTCGGCGGTGGACAGCGAGAATGAGCGGCTCGCGCAGGCCCTGCGGGAGGGCAATGCCCGCTACGAGGCCCGTTTTGGCCGGGTGTTTTTAATCCGTGCCAAAGGGCGCAGCGGCGAAGCGATTTTGCAGGCGCTGACGCGTCGGCTGCAGCATACCGCCGATGAAGAAGTGGCTGAGACGCTTGTTCAGCTGCGGGAAATTACGATGTTAAGACTGGAAGGAGTGATTGGCGAATGAGTACCCTCAGCACCCATATTCTGGATATTTCCACCGGCACGCCGGCGGAAGGCGTGACGGTCAGCCTGAGTCGAGAGGGCGAGACGCTGGTGACCCTGGTGACCAACGCCCAGGGGCGTATCGCCACCTTTAGCGCCGCGCCGCTGCCGGCGGGGCGCTATTGCTTAACGGCGGAAACCGGGGCGTGGTTTGCCCACGCCGGGCGCGAGAGCGTCTTTACCCGGGCGCAGATTGATTTTGTTATCGGCGAGGCGGCAGATGACCATTTCCATCTGCCGTTTCTCATCGCCCCGGGCGGGTGGTCGACCTACCGCGGCAGCTAAATCCGGCTGCCCGTTGCCGGGCGGCGCTGCGCTTGCCCGGCCTGGATCGTTACGGAGCAGGCAGAGACAGCTCGTAGGCCCGGTAAGGCGCAGCCGCCACCGGGCATGTACAGGTGTCTCCGGCCACCATCCTTCCTGTTTTATCCCCACACAAGGATAATTATTCTCCTATCCCCACCAGGGGATAATCTTGACATTATCCCCATCAGGGTATAAAACCAAGTTTATCCCGACAGGGGGATAAATGATGGTGAGGAACAAGGCGATGAATTCCCCGCAGATATACAGTCCCGTGCAGCTGGCCAGCTACCTGAAGCTGCTGCGCCAGCAGAATCACTGGACCCAGGATGCGCTGGCCAGGCGGATCGGCATTAAGCAGGCCACGCTGTCCAATTTTGAAAATCACCCCGACAAAACCACCTTAACCACGCTGTTTAAGATCCTCCAGTCGCTGGGGGTGGTGATGACCCTGAACGCCAAAGCCACAGAGACGGCCCCGGCTCCTGATAACAACACGGACCTTGACTGGTAATGGCGACGCTTACCACCTGGATGAACAATGTGCGCGTGGGAACCTTAACCCGCCAGGCTAACGGGGCGCACAGTTTTCGCTATGACGAAGAGTGGCTGCGCAGCCCGCGCGCCAGACCGCTCTCGCTCTCGCTGCCGCTGCAGTATGGCAATATCACTGCCGATGCGGTGTATCACTATTTTGATAACCTGCTGCCCGACAGCCCGCAGGTCCGCGACCGGATCGTCAGGCGCTATCAGGCGCGCTCAAAGCAGCCGTTCGATCTACTGGCCGAAGTTGGGCGCGATAGCGTAGGGGCGGTAACCCTCCTGCCGCCGGGGGAAGAGGCGCATCTGGAGGCGTTGCGCTGGCAGACGCTGGACGAGGCGCAGCTCACCTCTCTGCTGACCGCCTACCAGTCGGATATTCCCCTCGGGATGATTACCGGCCAGGATGATTTCCGTATCTCGGTGGCTGGCGCCCAGGAGAAAACGGCGCTGCTGCGAATGGGCGATCACTGGTGTATTCCGCAGGGCACCACGCCGACCACGCATATCATTAAGCTGCCGATCGGCGAGATAAAGCAGCCGAATGCGACGCTGGATCTGCGTGAAAGCGTGGATAACGAGTATCTGTGCCTGACGCTGGCCAGAGAACTTGGCCTGGCGGTGCCGGAGGCGGAGATCATCACCACCCCGCGGATCCGCGCGCTGGCGGTGACCCGCTTCGACCGGCGCTGGGCGCAGGAGGGGCGGGTGCTGCTGCGTCTGCCGCAGGAGGATCTGTGTCAGGCCTTTGGTCTTCCTTCAGCGATGAAATATGAATCTGACGGCGGGCCGGGGATCGCCGCGATAATGTCTTTTCTGCTGGGCTCCAGTGAAGCCCTGAAAGACCGCAATGACTTTATGAAGTTCATGGTCTTCCAGTGGCTGACGGGGGCGACGGACGGTCACGCAAAAAACTTCTCAATTTACCTGTTGCCCGGCGGCAGCTACCGCTTAACACCGTTCTACGACATTATTTCGGCGTTTCCGGTGCTGGGCGGCACGGGACTGCATCTGCGCGATCTGAAGCTGTCGATGGGGCTCAATGCCACAAAAGGGCGGAAAACAGAGATTAACGCCATCTATCCGCGTCATTTTATGGCGACCGCCAAAGCGGTGAATTTTCCTCGGGAGCAGATGCTGGCCATCCTCCAGGAGTTTGCTGAGCGCGTGCCGCAGACTATTGAAAGCGCTCGCCGGACGCTGCCGGCGGACTTTTCCACCCACGTCTGGCAGGCCATTACAGAGAATGTGCTGAAGCTGCACGCCCGCCTGCAGCAAGGGCTGCAGGCGTTATAGCGAAGCCGGCTGGTGGTTAGCTCTGCGGTTGCCCCCAGCGGCTGCGCAGATAGTTGACCGCCTGTCGGGTTTGCGGCTGATTGAGGTTATTTTCGCGGAACAGGATCGTGCCCTGGATCTGCGGCAGGGTTTCATTAAGGTCGAGCTGCTTTTTCAGCTCCGGCACGCCGCCATCCACCGTCCAGTCAGGCTCATTTTTGGACGGCTCACCCACTTTGTACAGCGCCACGCCGATATACAGCCGGGTATGCGTCGGCTTAACCACCTCGGCCCACCAGTTGGCCAGCACATCGTAGCGCGCGGCATCGCGGGCAAACGGCCAGTAGATCTGCGGGGCGATGTAGTCGAGCAGTCCCTGCTGCACCCAGCTGCGGGTATCGGCATAGGACTCATCATAGGCGGCGGCGCCCCGGGTATCGGACCCCGCCGGATCGTGCGAGCGGTTGCGCCACACCCCAGCCGGGCTCACGCCAAACTCGACGTTCGGATTGAGCTTTTTGATGGTGGTGGAGACCTGGGCTATGAGCTGCTGGGTGTTATGCCGGCGCCAGTCGCCCTTCGAGGCGTAACCCTGCCCGTAACGGCGGAAGGTTTCATTGTCGTTAAGCGGGGAAGCGGCGGTTTCGGTGTAGAAATAGTCATCGAACTGCACGCCGTCAATCGGGTAGTTATGCACCACTTCAGCGACGATGCTGGTGATCCAGTCACGCGCTTCGGGAATGCCCGGGTCGAGAACAAAGCGATCGCTGGCGGTGCGGATCCAGTTACGGTGCAGGACGAACACGCTGGCCGGCACCTGCGTGAGGGTGTTATTCAGCTCGGCAACGGTCGACGGTTTGGTGTTGACCGAGACACGATAGGGGTTAAACCATGCGTGAACCTTCATACCGCGTTTGTGCGCTTCATCCAGCATAAACTGCAGCGGATCGTAGCCGGGGTATTCGCCGATTTTGCCGGTCAGCATATCTGACCACGGCAGGATGTCCGACCGCCAGAGCGCGGTACCGTCCGGTTTCACCTGGAAAAAGACGGTGTTGATCCCCAGACGCTGCAGGTTATCGAGTTTGGCGATCAGCGCCAGCTTTTGCTGGGTGATGCGGCTTTCCGGCGTACTGGCGATAATCGACCCGACCGGCGGCCAGTCAAGGCGCGAAACGGTGGTGAGCCACACGCCGCGCACAGGCTCCCGGTGCGTCTGATCGGCTTTGACGGCAGCAGTGTTCGGCGGCGTGACAAGGGATTTAGGGGCTTTACTGGTGCAGCTAAACAGCATGCCAGCGGCGATGAGCGCCGCACCGGCCAGCGCCACTTTGCTGGCTAAGGGGAATCGACGAGAATGGCTGATGATGAACTCCCGTGTACTCAGATCGTCGCGTGTAGGCGCTATTCTCTTACGATTCGCCGGTCAGAGCAATTCCTTCGTCCTCTTCGTCCGTCGGTTCGCCATCGCCTAGTCATAATGCAAGGTATAGGTCGCGACGGCCGACACCTGGCCGGCGGTGATCCGGGAACGAGTCTGGTAGTAGCGGGCAGTGAGCGGCAGGGTAAACCGGCCCGCGCTCGCGCTGCCCAGCGTCATCTCATGATTTAGTGCGACCGGCTGACGATGGTAAAGCAACTGCACGCCAATACCCTGCGCCCGATCGTCGGTGGCGTCATTGCGCAGAACGCCATGCCCCCGGGTGGTAAGGGGCTCCGCGCCGTCAACACGCAGAGAAACCGTGACCGCGCTGTTGCAATCCAGTTGCAGCGCGAAAGGCGTGTCGCCGGTGGTTTTGCCGACGCCGCCGAAGTGGTCAAGCATCGCCGCAGGGAGCTTAATCAGCGCGGGCGTGGCGTCATTCACTGAACACCCTGCGGTGTTGACCCTGCCGGTTAAGTCTAACGCGGCCAGCGAGGTATGATCCGCCATTAAAAAGCGCTCGCTGTGATACTCAAGCTCGCCCGGTGTCGCCGCGGGGCCGGTTTTAATGAGCTCAATCGTCAAGCGGAAATAGCCCAGTTTCCACACTGCATCAGGCAAGGTAGCGGGATTGTTCACCCGTTGGCTAAACGGCGAGGGCGTCGGCCGGTCAGGAAAGCCGCCATAGCCGCCGATAGCGCGCAGCGATACGCGAACGCCAATGCCGGCGAGATTAGTTTGATAAACCGTCGGTCGCGTCGCCCCGCCGGACAGCAGACTATCCAGCAGCAGCGGCGACAGCCCATGCGGGTCGTCCGCGCAGCGGATCCACTGTTCGCCGCCGTCGCTAAGGCGGTTCCAGGCGAAACTTTTGTGATACAGCGGGGTGCCCGGTCTGGCATCAGCCGGAACCGTGAGTTGCCCCACGTTCAGCCGAAGGGTGGAGGCCTGGCCGCGGACAAACACTGGCGTACAGGCCCATCCGCTGACGGCCGGTAACAGGGCGAGTAACAGCGTCAGAGCGGCCCGACGCAGGAGAGTTAAAAATGACATGTTAACGTCTGCTGTAAAATGAGTGGATGGGGTGTCTGCGCCAGCGTCGGGGTGAGATCGTAGCGGGCAGTACAGTGCTGCTGAGGGCCTGGCCCCCATTGCGCATACAGGGTGCCTTTCGGCGCCAGGCCGGCGAGGTACACCTGACCCTCGCTGGCAACGATGCTGCTGGTGTCTTTGGCGCGCACTTCGCTGCCAAAGGGCAGCGGTTGTCCCTGCGACTGCAGTGTAAACAGCGCTTTATAACCAACGTGGGTGTGAAAGCGTGCCAGCACCACCGCGTCTTTGGTAGGCACCAGCGTCACGGTGCTGTTGGCCAGATCCACATTCTCCGGCAGCGAGTGGCTGTCGAGGGAGACGTCGTTGCGGTGATAGGCGGTGGCGAAGGGCAACACGGCGTACCCGTCTCCATTGGTGGTGATGGTTTTCTGGTTGGCGAGGGTCACACCGCTGGCACCACCGGCGTCAATCAGTACAACCGAACCATTCATTTCCGGCGTAAAGACCACCCCGTGGCGGTGAATCAGGATACCCCCGCTGGCGCCGTAGTTCAGGCGAGTGGCCTGCGAGTCGCGGCTGTAGCCGATATTCAGGTCGCCCATTCCACTGCTGTAGCCGGCCGTCAGGCTGTCGCTGTGCCCGTTTTGCTGGTCAAGCGTTTGGCTGACGGCGTAGCTAAGCGCGTGATTATCCAGCACGGTGCCGTTGAGACTGACCATCTGACTGTCGGCACTGTGGCGGGAGGAGGTTAGGGTATAGCCGGCATAGCTGCCTGGCAGCAGATGGCTCAACGGCACAGAAAGTGACAATGTCACTATTTTATCGGACTGTGGCTCGTCGTCATCCTCGTTACTGTCGCTACTGTGAGAATCGCTGTAGCTGAGCGACCAAGCGATACCGTGAAACTGGCTGCTGATCCCCATATTGGCGGTACGCTGTGTGGCGCCCCCTGACCAGTAGCTGTCCTGGTCGAGACTCAGATAGAGGGTGATATCGTACGGCAAGCTCTGGCTGGCGGTGATTTGCAGGGTTGCTTTTTTGTTGTCGTTATCCTGCGAGTCGGCGTCGGGATCTGGGCTGGAAAACGCCTCGCTCAGCGTGGCATAGCGCTGATGCGAATAACGCCAGCCGGTGAAGGTGAACTGTGTGCCAAGACGGTCAAAACCTTTGCTGTACTGGAGCTGCCAGGCCCGGCCATCGATCGGATCCTGCAGGTGCCGGTCGCGGGCGTTTAACAGCTGCAGCGAGAGCGCCCCGGCTTCTCCCAGCCCCTGTCCCGCGCCGAGCGAGAGGTTATGGTATTGCGCCGCGCTCTGCAGTCCGCCAAACAGCGTCAGGTTGTGGGCGAACCCGCGCATCAGCGACAGCTGCATCATCAACGGCTGCTGGCTGGCATCGTCGCTATGATAGCGCCCGGCGACCAGGTTGTATTTCAGGTTGCCTTCGCGTTGCATGCTGGTCACCGAAGCATACGGCTGGGTGAAACGGCGGATTTCGCCATCCGACTCTTTGACGGCAACCTCAAGATTGCCGCTGCTGGCGGTGGGATAAAGATCGTCAATCACGAACGCCCCGGGGGTGACGTAGGTTTGATACAGCACGTAGCCATTTTGCCGAACCGTGACCTGGGCGTTGGTTCTGGCTATCCCGCGGATGGTCGGGGCAAAACCTTTCTGCGAGTCCGGGAGCATCGCATCACTGGAGGCGAGGGCAATTCCCTGAAACTGGACCGCGTCGAACACATCGCCCGACGTGAAGGTATCCCCGAGCGTCAGTTCACTCCGCCAGCGCGTCAGATCGCGCTCAAGCCAGGCGCCGCTGGTGGTCCAGTGGGGCTTATCGTCGCTGTTGGCGGTCAGGCTGTTGCTGGCGCGCAGGCGCCAGGCGCCGGCGTTCACGCCACTTTTCAACATCAGATAGTTATCGCGCTCGGTGTTGCCCTCGAGGGTGCGCTGGCTGGCGCCTGAATAGCGGTAATTGCTCTGAAAGGCGCTGATACCTTCATCCCACAGCGCAGAAGGAACATTATCCCTCGCCTGGTGCGTCATCAGCGCCTGGGGAATGGTCATTAACAGCCGTTGATGGGCAAAATCGAAATTAACCGTACTGCCCGGCAGCAGCGTGGTGAGTTCGAGGCATGAGCGGGGCGTTGCGCCGGGCGCCTGTGCCAGCACGGCCGGATTCACCCCCGCCTGCACCAGATCTGCCGGCTTAAGGCAGGGCGTCAACTGCCCACGATCGTTCTGGCGAAATGTGATGATCTTACGGGTGTCCAGCGTGACGCCGTTGACCCGCCAGTTCACCGGATAGTCGCCAGGCGGCTGACTCGTTTGCTGATTGAAGCGTTGCAGATCCACGGCAGGCAAATGGTCGTTTTTTTCCAGCAAATCCATATTAAAGGTCGCCTGGGCGTGCAAGGGCGCGCTCTGTCCGCCCAGCAGGATGGAGAGGCTAACGACGGTAACGGTATGAACCGGGCCGTGGCGCATCGCGACATCAGACGCTTATTGCGCCGAAACGGAGGCGCTAAACGTCTGCACAGCGCCAAAGTCATCCAGAATGCGCCAGCTCACCTCGCGGGCGCAGGCCTCGCCGGGGAGGGCATACTCTTCACGGCTGTGAGGCGCAATTACGCTGTGCTCAAGCGGCGTTTTCTGGTTCTGGCCCGCGCAGGTGAGCGTGGTGATAGTCACATAATAGGGAGAGGCATTCTCCGCCTGCAGGTGGTTGCCACTGACGTGCCAGCGCAGGTGCTGCGCCGCGTCGAGCGCCGAGCCGGGGAGCCCTGCCGGGCGATAAATTAACTTAAGTTGATTCTTAATGGCAAATTGCAGAATGTTCTCGCCAGCCGGTGCGGTATTGGCGGGAATCACTTTGATGTTCAGGGTGAACAAACTCTCCCGGTCATGGGGCAGCTGCGGCGAGGTTAATAGTACGCGCAGATCGTTGCTGTCCCCGGCATCCAGACGGAACAATGGCGGGGTGACGATAAAGGGTGATTTATTATTATCAGCCAGATCGTCCACCCAGCTCTGAATAAGCACCGGATCGTGAGGATTGGTGTTTTTAACCGTGATGTCGGCCTCATGACTTTGTTCATTATAAATGACACGTGTGCCGGCAATGGCAACCCCGGCGGCAGACGCCAGGAACGGGCAAAAGAGAAGGCTCAGGATAAAAGCCACTTTATAACACTGCATAATTGAGGATCCGGTCACGAGGAATGAAAATAAGGGCAGGGGGATCTGCCCTTGATAACGACGGAAATCAGAACATTCTATTCATAAACAATATCAATATTGGCTGTGGCATTAATATTGCCGGCAGTCACATCCTGTGAGGAATCGCTTTTCAGATCGGCAATAAAGTTAAATGCAATATCACCGTTTTCGTCGGCTTGCGAAACCGCCGTTTTGCGCTGCTTGTCAAAGGTTAACTGAGTGCCTTCCGTTGAGCCGTCAGGGGAAGAGAAGACTTCAATGCCCACGCCTTTGGCGGTATCCGCGGCATCGGAGAGCGCCAGCACGGCGGCGCTGGTACCGTTAGCGTTGGTGTCCGGGGTACCTTCCAGGCTGATACTGATGTTCTGTGCCAGCGGACAGCCGGTCAGGTTGATGGTAAACGGTGTTTCTGCGGTTTTCGCTTCATGTGATTTCAGCGCCGACATATCGACGTTGCCAAAATCGACATTCACATCGCCACCATTGTTAGCGATCTGGCAGGACTCGTTAATAATTTTACCGGTGAAATTCAGTGTTCCCGCTGCGCGGGCGGTGGTCACAGTAGCCAGACTTAAGGCCAGCAGTGAACCAACAACCAGCAGGGTGCCTTTTTCTTTCATACTCAAACCTTATTAAATAATCACAAGTTAATAAAAGCGTTTAACATTTTTAAAGCATGTTTTTTATTTCTGTTAACAAAAAACGGTAAGCATCGCTAATGTATATTACCGTCGGGGGCGGGATTATACGGAGAACATCGTAAAGGCCCATTGATAAGATGTGTTAAGCTGTAACATTCTTTATTTTTTAGTGTAAGTATAATCTCATTAAATATTAAAAAGAGTTCCATATATATAATGCATTATTTTCAGGAGATAACTGTTCCGGCAAAATTTTGCGAAAAAGTTGCTGTTATTAACGGCAGTTGACCGGACAGCCCGGAATAATTATTTACGCTGCCGTTATTTTGCAGTAGCGTGGAACGACGGCAGGAAGCCGCAGGTTGTAGGGCACAGTAACGATGCTGTGCCGCGCAGTGTTACCCATTATCAAGGAAGATTGCTATGTCTCCGCTCCGTCTCGCTCTGTTATGTCTATGTCTGGCGCCGCTGGCGTCGTCTGCGGCACTCTCCGGTCAGGTTCATTTTTCGGGACGTGTCATCAATCCGGCCTGTTTGATCGCGCCGCAGCGCGATCGTATCGATGTTTCGTGCCAGCACCGTTCACCTGAACAGGTTGCCTTGACCGACTCCCCCCCTCGTTATGCCATGCCGGATAATCGCGGCGAGGTCAGTATTCACTGGCGAAATGCACAGCATAGTGAAGCGGATGTCATTATTCGCTATCGCTGAGGCGGGATAAAGGCAATGAAGGATAAGCGGATGCAGAAGGTAAAGGATAAACCGTTGTGTGGTTTATGCGCGCATCAGCCGTAACCAGCAGGAAGATGCGCGCGCAGAAAATCATTCATGAAAACAATTATTGCCGTCATCCGACGGCAGAATCAGGTGTTGTCTGGCTCCCGGGGATCACCGGGATCGGAAAGCGGCCCACTGTCATCCAGAAAGGGAAGCAACTCAGCGGATCCGCGATTGCTCATCGTCGCGTAACGTCAGCACCTCAAAGCCGTTGGCAGTGACGGCCACGGTGTGCTCCCATTGCGCGGAGAGTTTTTTATCGCGGGTAACCACCGTCCAGCCATCTTTTTTGGTCTTAATGCGGCTGTCGCCCTGGTTGACCATCGGCTCAATGGTGAACACCATGCCTTCCCGCAGCACGGCGCCTTCCCCGGGCCTGCCGTAATGCAGCACCTGCGGCTCCTCATGCATTTCCTGACCGACGCCATGACCGCAATATTCTCTGACCACGCTGTAACCATGGTCCTCGACCCAGCGCTGAATAGCGTGGCCAATGTCGCCCAGCGTTGCGCCAGGTTTCACTACCTCAATGCCTTTCCACATCGCTTCGTAGGTAGTCTTGACCAGCCGGCGGGCCAGCGGGGAGACATCGCCTATCAGGTACATCTTACTGGAGTCAGCGATCATGCCCGCTTTCTCGAGGGTGATATCGACGTTAACAATCATCCCGGACCGCAGATGTTCGGTCGTTTTGGGGATCCCGTGGCACACCACATCGTTAATGGAGGTGTTCAACACATAGGGAAAATCATATTGCCCCTTGCTGGCCGGGCGGGCGTGCAGCTGGTTGACGATAAAATCTTCCACTCGATCGTTAATCGCCATCGTCGTTACGCCGGGAGCAATAAAAGTATCCAGCATAGTAAACACCGACGCCAGCAGCTGGCCGGCATGGCGTTGTCGCGCGAGTTCATCGGCGGTTTTAATGATTATTGATGGCATTGATCACCTCCAGCAGACGGTCAGAGCCGGATTTCAGCATCAGCAGTTTAATCTGCTGGTGGTTAAGCTCGGGGTAGAGTTCGCTCATCATGCCCAGACGGATCCAGTATTCCGCCTGCGCATTGACGGAGCGGGACATGGCTTTGCTGGCATCACGAATATCATCGTGCAGCAGATCGGAGATTTTAACGATTCCCATAGATATATACCGTAATGATTCGTATATGTATCGTATACAATCCAGCGCGGGATGTCCTTGGCATTTTGTGGCGTGGAAGGCGAGCAGCATGCAAAAAAGCCCGACCAGCGGGCTTATATTCAGCATTTTTTCGGGTTAGAAATTCGCGCTGTTCACCATGGCGAAAATTACCCATTAAATTATCGGTATGCAGAAAGAAAATAACATGATGGCAACGCATCAATATATTTTATGCAGGTGTTAATTTTGCGTATTAATATTCTCCCGTCAGGCCGGGAATCCAGGGGATTTACAGCGCGTCAGTGAGTTTATCCACCACCACTTTACCCGCATTATCGAACTGCGTAATGCGGAAGCTGTCGCTCCAGGAGCGGCGGGTCGTAAAGCGGTCGAAAAGCGACACCCGGCCTTTGCGCTGACCGTCTTTACTCAGAATAACCCATTCAGTGACTGCCGAATAATGCTGGCTATTGTCATGACGACTTTGTTGTTCAACAAGCTGGTCTTCTTTTTCCACTTTTAAATAATCACGCAACATATTTAACCTCCATAGAAAGTATTATTAACATTACTCCTTTTATTTATTCTTTCAATCAAACTTTTTAATCAATAAAAGTGACTATTAGTGGACGAGCTAAGCGTCAAAAAGGGTGAAGCGATCACCATTATGGACAGGGGATTCCACTACGCTTTAACCAGGCTGTTCGCTGCACGGCCTGCGGCTGCCAGAGCCGAAGAGAAGGCAACATAACGCGTTAACCTTGTATTCTTCATGGGCGTTGTTCTGCTATATCTAGTGCGTTTTGCCACGACCGAGCCACAGAGAGCACTGTAACATGAGTAACGATCATCTGACTGACATTGCCTATCGCCACTTTATTGAAAGTGTTAAAGATTATGCCATATATATACTGAGCACCGACGGCGCGGTCATCAGCTGGAATGAAGGCGCCCGCCGGGCAAAGGGGTATCTGAGCGAAGAGATTATCGGTCGCTATTTTGGTCTCTTCTATAGCGAGGCCGAGCAGCGTTCCGGCGTGCCAGCGAAAAATCTGGAGGTTGCGGTCCGTACCGGGCAGTTTGAGGGCGAGGGATGGCGCTATCGCAAAGACGGCTCCCGATTCTGGGCGCACGTGATGATCGATACTATCCGCGATGAGCAGAATACGCTGCTGGGCTTTGCCAAAATTACCCGCGACATCAGTGAACAAAAGGCGATTAACGATCGTATCGCGTGGATGGCGCGATACGATGCGCTGACCGGGTTACCTAACCGCGTGGAATTCTTTGAGCGGGCGGAAAAACTGATCACCACTAATGATGCCCGCCGCTTTGCTGTTTTCACGATCGACCTGGATAAGTTTAAAGAGATTAACGATCTGGAAGGCCATCTTATTGGCGATCAACTGCTGCAGCGCGTGGCGGGGGCGGTGCTGAAAACGCTGCAGAAAGAAGAGGTGGTGGCGCGCTTTGGCGGCGATGAGTTTGTTGCGCTCAAGCCTTTCGAGGATGAGAGCGAAGTGAATGCCTTTGCCGCCCGCCTGTGGCACTGTTTTAGCGGCAAACAGACCTTCGCCGCCACGGAAGTGATCCTTTCCGCCAGCATTGGCATTTCGGTCTATCCCGTGGACGGTACGGACATTAACACCGTACTGAGTAATTCCGACCTGGCCATGTACCGGGCGAAAAGCAGTCACGATACCAAAATATGCTGGTACGAGCGTGAAATGGATGACAAGACGCGGCAGCGAAATATGATGGCCGCCGACATCCGCCGTGGAATTCACGCCGGCGAGTTTTCGCTTCACTATCAGGCGATCCGTAATATTAAAGATCGGCGGATCACCGGCTATGAAGCGCTGCTGCGCTGGCAGCATCCGCAGCTGGGGGCGATCCCGCCAGAGGTGTTTATTCCCATCGCTGAGGAGAGTGGCGCTATTGTGCCATTAGGCTACTGGGTACTGGAGCAGGTGTGCAGCGAATCGCTGGATAATCGGCTGAATAAAAAAATCTCAGTCAATATCTCACCGGTACAGTTGCGTCACCGCAGCTTTATCGAAAAAGTTCGCGAGATCCTGATGCGAACCGCTTATCCGGTTAGTCTGCTGGAATTTGAAGTGACGGAGACGGCGTTTATCATCAATAAACAGCTGGCGTTCAGCGTGCTGCATCATCTGCAAAAAATGGGCATCAGTATTGCGCTGGATGACTTCGGCACCGGTTACTCCTCCCTGAGCATGCTGCGCGATTTTCATTTCGACGTCATCAAACTCGACCGTAGCTTTATGCAGGATGTGGAAAGCAATCCTCAGGTTCGCTCGTTCGTGCGGGCGATTATCTCGCTGGGTAACTCAATCAATACCCCGCTTATCGCCGAAGGGGTGGAAACCGAGGGGCAACGGCAGATCCTCGAAGAAGAGGGATGCGACGAAATGCAGGGCTTTCTGTTCGGCGAGCCGGTCGATGTTAAACATCTGCCACAGCAGAATTAACGCGCCCGCCGTTGGCTGGTGGGCTCGGGATCGTTACTGATGCGCTAACGTAGGCTGCCCGGAAAGATGGAGCAGCGCGGAGCGCAACGAGACATCGAACATCTGCCCATGCGTCAGGCCGGGGTAGCGCCAGAATTGCACCGTCAGACCGTTACTGGCCAGCTGCTGCTGGGTCTGACGCAGTACGCCCAGGGAGGCTTCATGTCCGGAGGGTTCGCCAGCGGCTTTGCCGTCGCCTTCCAGCAGATACAATGACGTACAGGTAAACGCGGTGGCATCAAGGGCCTGGCTGTCCTGCAGGGGAGACGTCTGTGCCTGACCAAGCGACGGGCTGGCAGAATAGTAGATCCTGAACAGGGAGTGGTTGCGCCACGCGTCGAGTACAAACAGTCCGCCGTAGGAGTGGCCCCAGAGGGCTCGCTGGCGCGGATCTATTTTCAGGTTAGCTTCCGCCTGGGGCACCATCGTTTCGGTCAGTAGCTGGCGAAAAACATCATTGCCACCGGTTTTACGCGGCGGTAGCGCGGGTTTACCCGCGCGAGGTGCATGCGCCTTTAGCGGTGGGGTGTAATCCCAGGCCCGGGCGGCGGTGTCGAAGGGCAGCGCGGTCTGGTAGCCGATAGCGACGATCACCGGCGGGGAGCCGACGGAAAGCTGCTGCAAAAATGCGTCGCTGAGCTTATCCATCACCGCGTTACCGTCCAGCATATACAGCACCGGATAACCCGTGGCGGGTGGCGCTTTATTGGGCACTGCGGTCCACACCCGATAGTGGCGTTCGCCATCGACAGAGTCATACTGGCGCTGCGTAAAGTGGTAGAAAGCTGATCCTTTATCCGCGATGTTCGGCCCCAGCGGCTGAAGATCGGGCCGGGCGCAGCTGCCGCTGCTATATAAGAGTGCCCCAACCGCCAGCGTCAGTAGCCCGCCGGTCCGGCCTGTGGTGATGCTCCCTGAACTCTGCTTCACGTCGTCTGTTCCCCCTGTTTTTATCTTCTGACGTTTTTGTTGGGCAGACACGTTAGCACAGCTACATTGATAATGGTTCTCATTTCTTTTTGGGCGCGAACATTCAGGCAGAATGCCTGGGCGGCGGGTGGCGGAAACGGTACAGATAAGAGAACAGGCCGCCTGTCGGCGACCTGCTAAGAACGATCAGGGGTCGCGATGGATGTTGCGCAACAGCCTCTTTATCAGCGGGGCGAGCGCGATAAAGACCAGCGCAATAATCACGACCAGCAAGAGCGCGAGCCCTTTATGGTGACTGATAAGCACCCACAACATCGCCAGCGTCATTAACAGGTTCCTTTTATGTCTGCGTTAACCGTCATTGAGGTGAATGAAATTCAATAAAATAGTTATCACCACCCAGGCCAGCAGCAAAAAGCGTCGTCTGTCATGTCGTGATTCCAGCGCAGCGAAATAATTCGCGCTATACCAGGTTGATATAATAATAGCCAGCGTGATGATAGTCTGCCAGACCGCTTCGCTGTAACCAGTGACGCGGCTTATCCCGCGAAAGCAGAGCACAATCGCAATGCCATTAAGTGCGTTGCACATCAACCATCCCCACAAACTGGCAGGACGGCGAAAAAAATACCCAAGTCGTAAAACCAATGTCGTATACACCTTGCCATAATAATCGCGCAGTAAAATGCAGTTTAAATGTTGAAAAGGTATTGATGTAAATCAAAATTAATGGGATGACGAGATTATTCCTGGCGAGACGCGTCAAGAATCCCCAATAAAAGAGAGCGATTTAAATGCAAATTTAATATCTAACTTTTTGTTTTTATGGTTAAATTTATGTTTGTTATGGCGATCGCTATAACCGTTAAATTTTTAAGCCATTTAATGTGCGTTAATTTCCACTGTGATTATTGGCATTAACGCTATAACGGAGAAAATTAGATGATTCGTAGGGCCTTCGTGCTGGCAGGAGAGGTGGTAAAGAAGCCGCCCGGGACTACTGCCCCGGACGGGGACGCACTTAATGGGGCAGTGCGTTATGCTGCAGAATTTTCAGGAAGTCATTCTTGTCTGAAATTAATGACAGTGCATTAGCAATTAGCTCATCGCTAAATATCGAGGCAATTTCTTTAAGTACATCAATATGCTCTTTCTCTTTCGCGATCACGCCGATGGCAATAAACATCACGTTGCTGCGATCCCAGATAACACCATCAGGAAACTGATAGATCTCAATCCCGGTTTTAAGGATGATATCCGTCGCGGATTTCGGCAAATGCGGCAGGGTGATGCCATTGCCCAAAAAGGTCGAGACCTGATGTTCGCGCTCCAGCAGAAAGTGAACACACTCCTGATTGACATAACCTTTGGCTTTAAACTCCGCGCCAATCATGGCGATGACTTCCGCTTTGTTACTGGCCTTGCAGCCGATGTGCAGATTATCAAGCGTGATGTTATCGATCATAACCAACCTCCCTGGTGAGACGAGTGGATTTTTTATCCTCATGGTTCGCTGACAGTTCCGCTTCTAACTGCTCAAGCGACTTATTGGACGTTTCGGGCAGGGCGAAGACCACGAAAAGAATGGCTAAATAGTTAATGGCGGCGAAGATAAAGAAGACCGGCCCAAGCCCCAGTTTTGCCTGCAGCAGCGGGAACAGATAGCTGACCACCGCGTTCATGATCCACATGAAAAATACCGAGATCCCCATCGACAGCCCACGGAATTTCAGCGGGAACAGCTCGGCTAATACCACCCAGGTAATAAAGCCCATCGAGCCCTGCATCACGCCGACGAACAGCGCGCCCAGCAGCCAGATGGCGGTAGCTTTCAGGTCACCCACCAGAGTGTAATCAACAGCGGCGATAATCAGGTGCAGGGTGGCCATAATGGCGAAGCCATAGATGATGATCGTCTTACGTTTGAAGCGGTCGACAAGGAACAGTACCCCAATCAGCATACCGCCCACGGAGAAAACACCGTTCAGTACGTTGCAGATCAGCGAGGTTCGTTCGGAGAAACCGGCGGCACTCAGGATTTCCGTACCGTAATACATAATGACGTTAACGCCGGTGGTTTGCTGCAGTGCGGCCCAGGTAATGCCGACCAGTAAAATTTTGAGGATCCAGGGTGTTTTGACGATCGTCGCAAAGGTGCTCTGGGCGCTGTACTTATTACCAGCTTCAATTTTGATTAAGGTAGAGATGTCATCGTACTCTTTCTGCGCGCGTTCCGCCGGGCGGATCTGTTTAAGAATATGCAGCGCTTCATCATGACGATTTTTGCTAATCAGCCAGCGCGGGCTTTCCGGCGCGCGCCACATGCCAACGAACAGACAGATGGCCGGAATCGCTTGCACCAACAGCATATAGCGCCAGACGTCCGGCAGGTGGCCCCAGATGATGCCGATGATCGCGTTGATGGCAAACGCCGCCAGCTGGCCAATGACGATGGCGACTTCATTCAGGCCGGTGAGCTTGCCGCGCATCTCGGTAGGCGCTACTTCTGAAATAAATGTGGGGGCGGTAACCGAAGCGCCGCCGACGGCATAGCCCAGCAGGGCGCGGGCAATCAGCAGAGTCGTGATATCAGGGGCCGCGGCGGAGAGCAACGCGCCGATGAGAAAAACAAAGGAGAGGAAGAGTAAGTATTTTCGCCGGCCGAAGTAATCGGCAAATTTGCCGCCAAACACACTGCCCAGCGCGGCGCCGACCAGCAGAACGCTCATTACCAGCCCTTCGGTGGTCGGGGTCAGCGCCATGTACTGCTTCAGTGAGGAAAAGGCGCCGTTAATTACGCCGGTGTCGTAACCGAAAAGCAGGCCGCCGAAGGTGGCCACTAAGGTGATCTGATGAAGTCGTTTTCTCTGTTGCTGGTTCAGGTTTGTTATAAATGACATGGTAGTCCCTTTATTTTGTTGAACGACACAAGATAAAAATACATCTCCCCAGTCAGGATTTATCACGCCTGTGTTGTCGTATCTAACTGAATTAAATGATTTTCTTCTTTGTGTAATTGCTCAGCACAAGGCAGGGTACGCTAAGCAATGGCGGTCAAAGAGGTTTACGGCTTGGTGTTGACATGGATGTAGTCGATATCCGTTCTCCTTTTTGGGTTAGCGGTCTTCGGTGCGTAGGTCGCGACGACATTTGCTGATGAACCGCGCTCTGGTGTGGCACGTTGCTGTCGCTTCGACGATTTATCGTGATAAGAATATGGCACAAAAAAATGGAATGAACATGCAACAAGATCACATTATGAAAATTTAATTTCAAATCAGTGTTACAGAATGGTAAATGCATGAAGCCAATCACAAAGGCCGCAGAGGATATATCCCCATGAAAAGCAGGTTGAATTTACGGTGAGGTAATAACGATGTTGTTTTCAGTGGGTTAATGTAAATCAAAGAATACTACGCAGATCACATTTTTACGCCAAAAAAACAAGGAATAGAATTTATATTTCATTACTGTGATCGGGGTAAAACGAGGATGGCGGCCTTCTGGCAGCGGTCTGCGGGGAAGAAAGTCCGTGGAGGAGGTTATAGGATGAATGTGTGGCCAGCGGGAACGCTGGGTAAAAATGCAGAGAAGGGGGATCCTCTGCATTTTACCCATCACGAAAAAGATCAGTGCAGTTCGGGCCAGTAGCCTGCGTTGGCGACGATCAGTTCATCGAGGATGGCTTTCGCCACCGCGGCGCTGGGCACCGTTTTTGACAGGGTGATAGCCTGCCACAGTTTCTGGTAACTGCCCTCAATCCAGGCGTCAACCACCAGCTTCTCGACCGCCACCTGCTGCTCCATCAATCCTTTCTGGAACGACGGGATTTTCCCCATCGCCAGCGGTTCCGGACCGTTGACGCCCACCAGACAGGGAACTTCCACCATCGCCGTTTCATCAAAGTTGGCGATGGCTCCGTTGTTCTCGACGATCAGCAGCATCCGCTCCTGGGTGTTAAAGGCGATGGCGCAGGCGAGGTCGACAATAAAAGTGGCATGGGCCCCGGCATGGAAATGCGCGCCTTCAGCGGTGCCGCGACGGGTGATCTCCCGGGCCATATCAAACACCTCTTTTTCACGCCCGGCCATCACCTCGTTGGCCCGGGTAAAGTCTGGATCGGCGTGCGCCACCTCATAGTCCGGGTAGAGATAGTATTTCAGATAGGTGTTAGGCAGCGTCGACGGATCGAGGGCAAACACATCCTTCACCTTTTTAAAGGTCTCGATCCAGCTCGGCGCCTTATGCTGAAAGTCTTCTTTTGGGCTGCTGTATCCCTGCTCCGCCACGTGATGCTTCAGCGCCGGCATCAAATCGTTACCAGCTTTATCGGTGATGCTGGTCCACCAGCCGAAGTGGTTGAGGCCATAGTAACGAACGTTCAACGCCTTGCGCGACGGCAGGCCGAGAATGTCGGCAAACAGCCCCTCGATAGCCACCGGCATATCGCAGATGTTGATGATGCGCGCATCGGGCCGCAGACGACGCGTCGCTTCCGCGACGATAGCCGCCGGGTTGGAGTAGTTGAGCATCCAGGCCCCTGGCGCGTACTGCTGCATATAATCGACCAGCTCCAGCACCCCGGCAATGGAGCGCATACCGTAGGCGATGCCCCCCGGACCACAGGTCTCCTGGCCCGGCACGCCATATTTCAGCGGGATCTTTTCATCTTTTTCCCGCATCTCATACAGGCCAACGCGAATATGCGCCATCACGAAATCGACGTCGGTAAAGGCCGCCTGCGGATCGGTGGTATAGCTGAACTTTACCTGCGGGAAGCGTTCAGCCACCAGGATGGCGCAGGCGTCGCCGATAGTCTTCTGACGCTGGTGATGGTTGTCGTACAGACGGATCTCCCGCAGGGGAAAGCGCGACA
>ERZ507734.58-NODE-58-length-33863-cov-5.24926_pt1 | contig 33863 bp, 29 predicted proteins | sample MGYA00513104_ERZ507734 | MGnify/ENA metagenome assembly ERZ507734 | reverse complement strand
TCCGATCTTCCTGTTTCGCCTGATCGACGCTGAGCGGCGAGAGAAGTCCCTGAACCACGGCGCCGCCGAGCTGGTCATTCGGGATCACCAGCACGTCCGGCCCAATGCCCGCCGGCCCGTCGAGACGCAGTTTTTCCAGCTGCTGGGCATAAGGCATCTCCTGCAGATTGACCTTCACGTTGTACTGCTTTTCAAAATCGCTAACCGCGGTTTTAATACCCGCGGATTTCTTAATGTCTTCCCAGACGTTGAGCTGCCCGGCGGCGTGCGCCTGCAGGCTGGTGAGTTGCCCCGCCGCCAGGGTGGTAAGAATTAGTGCAGCAAGCGTGTTCTTTTTCATTATCAACCTCATGTGAAGGTATAACAATTTAATGGTTTTTATGTGACTTACGTCTGCCAGTTAGAAAAATAAATCATTTCAAACTGCCGTATTACATGGAAAACATGTTCTGATTCGCTTTTGTTATACGCTACGCTTTGATCGTTGATAAAACTACCATAAGCTGCCAGTTGTGTGATCATCCTTGCAGAAATGAAACGTCCCTGTATGGCGCAAAATCCGTGGAAGTTATAGTCAGACCATGACTTTACTGCTGTTGAACATCGTCACACCGATTTGTTACACGTAATACAAATCATGCTCAACATAGTGACAAACCAACGGCAAATAACAGCTACTCACTCCGGGGAATGTGGATGTCCAATATACGACTGAGGAATGTCACCAAAAGGTTCGGCAGCACGGTGACGCTGCACCAGGTCAATCTCGATATTGAAGATGGCGAGTTTGCCGTTTTCGTCGGCCCTTCCGGCTGTGGAAAATCAACGCTGCTGCGCATGATTGCCGGGCTGGAAGAGGTCAGCGAAGGAGAAGTGCTGATCGGCGATGAGGTGATGAATGATGTGGTGCCCGCCCGCCGTGGCGTGGCAATGGTCTTCCAGTCCTATGCACTCTATCCGCATATGACCGTGGCGGAGAATATGGGCTACGGGCTGAAGGTAAATAAAGTGCCGAAGGAGGAGATCCGCCGCCAGGTGGAAATGGTGGCCAAAACCCTGCAGCTCTCGCACCTGCTGGACCGTAAACCGAAGCAGCTCTCCGGCGGCCAGCGGCAGCGCGTGGCTATTGGCCGCGCGATCGTGCGTAATCCCCGGGTGTTTATGTTCGATGAGCCGCTCTCTAACCTTGATGCGGAGCTGCGCGTCGATATGCGCCTGCATATTGCCCGTCTGCACCAGGAACTGAAAACCACCATGGTGTATGTCACACATGATCAGGTGGAAGCGATGACCCTGGCCGATAAAATCGTGGTGATGAACTACGGGAAAGTCGAACAAATGGGTTCGCCGATGGCCCTGTATTACAATCCGGTCAACAAATTCGTCGCCGGCTTTATCGGCTCGCCGAAGATGAACTTTTTGCCGGCCGTCGTCAGCGACTGGCAGCCGGAATGCTTAACGGTCACCCTCGCGCAGGACCATCAGCTGACCCTGAATATCGCCACCCAACCGCTGAAGCCCGGCGCTGCGGTAACGTTAGGGATCCGGCCAGAACACCTCACTCCGGAGGTCACTACTGGTACGGTGGTGGAGTTTCAATGTGAAGTGGTGGAACGTCTGGGTAACAATACCTACCTGTTTGGCCAGTGCTACGGCCACGATAACGTCAAGGTTTTGCTGCCCGGCGACGTCCATTTCCGCCCGTGGCAGAAGATTAATCTGGCCTTCGATGAGCGCTTCTGCATGGTCTTTGATGAGAACGATCTGCGCATCAGCGCCGACATCACGGCACCGGACGCGCACTAAGCCAACATATTGCTGTCATCTGCGCAGCGTATGCTGCGATTGAATGCCGGAACATACTCTGCCCGGCATTCACACCCTCATTTTTATTCTGCTGCATCGGAATCATCCTTCTCTCCCGGCATCGCAGCCTGTTGTGATGCCGGCTTTTTTCCCTGAGCGGCATTCTTTCTCCCGCTGCGCCCGGTTTATCTTTCGCATATACTGATGGCAACCCGCGAGATAAAAAGGATACAGGCATGAGGACCCGGCATCTGGTAGCGCTGTTTACAGGGGTGCTGATACTGGCCATCATCCTGCCCATCTCCTTCAGCATCTGGCAGGCAGCGCGGCAGGCCAAAATGCAGTTCTATCGTGAACTGGATGATTATTCCAACCGTATCGTCGTTCGGACGCTGCAGGTCGCCGACCAGGCCCGGGAAGCGTTACGAGAGGCCGACGCACACACCGCCGCCTCCTGTAGCCCTGAACATCTGCTTACGCTCCGCCGCATTGCCTACACTCACCGCTATATCCAGGAAGTGCTCTGGCTACGCGATTCCGTACCACAATGTTCCTCCCTGGAAGACCATAGCGTCGCGGTCACCTTTCCACCGCCGGATCACATTGCCCCCGACGGCTATCGCACCTGGCTGACCTCAATTAACGATCTTGGCCTCGATCATCAGATGACGGCCATGGGCAGCCAACAGCATATGGTGATGATCGATCCCATCTCCTTTATCGATGTGGTTCCCGCCAGCGAAGAGAAGATCCATACCATGCTGTTTGGCCTGGACCACCTGAAAATGGTGATCAGCAGTCAACCGCTGCCGGCGAAAGTCTGGCAACGAATTAAAGATCCGCATGTGGATATGCTTACTCTGGATAACACAGTTTACCGGATCCAGCGCATTCCCGAGCTGGGCTCTGGCATCGTGACATGGTCTTCCACCTTGCCTCTGCAGCAACATATTCGGCAACAGCTGATCTTCTGGCTCCCTGCCGGCATCTTTACCAGCCTGCTTGCCACCTGGCTGCTGCTGCGCCTGCTAAGGCACCTGCGGTCACCACGCAACAGTATGCTGGACGCGCTCAACTCTGAAGCGATTCAGGTTTACTATCAGCCGATAATCTCGTTGCAGGACGGGAAAATTGCCGGCGCAGAAGCGCTGGCCCGCTGGCAGCAACCCGATGGCACCTTTTTATCGCCGGATATTTTTATTCCTCTGGCCGAACAGACCGGGCTGATCACGCAGCTAACGGAAGATATCGTCAGGAAAATTTTTGCCGACCTGGGCCCCTGGTTGCGGCAGCGGCCGGAAATACACATCTCCATCAACCTGTCGGTGGAAGATTTACGCTCACCCACCCTGCCGACGTTGTTACACGATCAACTGCAGCACTGGGGGATCGCCGCCGAACAGATCATTCTGGAGATCACCGAGCGCGGGTTTGTCGACCCGGAAACCACCCTGCCGGTGATCGCTCACTACCGCGAGGCCGGGCATCGGATCTCGATTGATGACTTTGGCACCGGCTACTCCAGCCTGAGCTATCTGCAGAAACTGGACGTCGACACGCTGAAAATCGATAAATCCTTTGTCGATACCCTCGAATATCGGCCGCTGACGCCGCACATTATTGAAATGGCTAAGGCGCTCAATCTAGCCACCGTCGCCGAAGGGGTGGAAACGGAAAGCCAGCGCGACTGGCTGCGACAGCATGGCGTCCAGTACGCCCAGGGGTGGCTGTACAGCAAAGCGCTGCCAAAAGAGCAGTTCATTCTGTGGGCGGAAAATCACCTCCATGCGCATTAAGCAGCAGGTGGCCTGTACAGAACGTCAGGGGGCGCTACTTCAGATAGGATTTAATGACCTGCATCACCGTCTCCAGATCCGCTTCACGCTGCGTCTCTTCAGGTTCTTTCACCACATGGTCGGTCAGATGCCCCTGAATAACCTGCAGCATCATGCCGTTGACCGCGCCGCGGATCGCCGCCAGCTGCTGTAGCACCTCAGCGCACTCATGGTCGCGATTCAGCATTTTCTCTAACGCGGAACTCTGCCCCTGAATTTTCTTCAGCCGGGTCAGTAACATCTTCTTGTGTCGAACTGTATGTGACATTGCACGATCCACCGTTTCATTCTGTTCTTCATTGTCCGGCCCTCGACGCCGGCAACGCCCGCCAGCATAGCATGATCCCTTTTACCCGCCGCTTTTTCTACTGGGGGGTAGTATTTTACTACTGGGGGGGAGTAGGATAAACGCACTTTTGGCAAGGATCCCGATATGAACGATTTCACTTCCCTTTTGCAGCAGGGCAATGCCTGGCTGTTTATTCCCAGCGCGATACTGCTCGGCGCTCTTCATGGCCTCGAACCCGGGCACTCTAAAACCATGATGGCCGCCTTTATTGTGGCGGTACGGGGAACCTTAAAGCAGGCGATACTGCTGGGGCTTGCGGCGACGGTTTCGCATACGGCGGTGGTCTGGCTGATCGCTATGGCCGGCCTGTGGTTTGGCCGCGGCTGGAACGCACAGACCTCTGAACCGTGGTTTCAGCTGATCTCGGGGATAGCGATTGTACTGATTGCCTGCTGGATGCTCTGGCGCACCTGGCGCGAATCGCAGCCCCATACGCACTCTCATCGTCCGCACGCTCATGAACATGAACATGAACATGAACATCATCACCATAAACATGACCATCACCATGCGCCTTCATCCGCCGCGCCGCTGGTGGCGGAAGAGTGGCAGGACGCACATCAGCGGGCTCATGCTCAGGAGATCAACCGGCGCTTCGATGGCCGCCAGGTGACAACCGGGCAGATTGTGATGTTTGGCCTGACCGGCGGGCTGATCCCCTGCCCGGCATCCATCACCGTGCTGCTTATCTGTTTACAGCTGAAGAAATTCTCGCTGGGTGCCACGCTGGTGCTGGGCTTTAGCGTCGGTCTGGCGCTGACGCTGGTCGCTTCCGGGGCCATCGCCGCCCTGAGCCTCAAACATGCCACCCGTCGCTGGCCGTGGCTTAACGACCTCTCGCGCAAGGCGCCCTGGATCTCAGGCTTACTGATCATCGTGGTGGGGATTTACATGATGCTTCATGGCCTGAGCGGCCTGTAAGCGATGAAAGGCCCTCTCCGTGATGAAGAGGGCGAGTCATTAATTCAGGAGACGGTTTGCTGGGGAGTGCTGACCGCTTTGCGAGTGACGGGTCGGCTAAACCACGGCAGGCACAGCTGGATCAGCGGGCCAATCGCCAGCGCGTAGATGACGGTACCGACGCCAAATTTGCCCCCCAGCAGCCAGCCAATCAGCAGTACGGAAAGCTCGATCGCCGTCCGGATACCGCGCAGTGACCAACCGGTGCGAGCATGCAGACCGGTCATCAGGCCATCGCGCGGCCCGGGGCCAAAGCCCGCGCCAATATACATCCCGGTGGCGATAGCGTTCAGCACAATCGCCACCACCAGCAGCGTACTGCGGGCTACCATCGACTCCAGCGGCGGCAGGACGGCCAGCGTGGCGTCCGCCGCCAGCCCCAGCACGATGACGTTGCTCACCGTGCCGAGGCCTGGCATCTGGCGGATTGGGATCCACAGTAGCAGCACCGCCGCGCCGGTGAGAATAATCACCGTACCGAAACTGATCCCCAACTGTTTTGCCACCCCGAGATGGAAAACATCCCACGGATCGGCGCCAAGATTGGCATGCACGAAGAGCGCCGTGGACACGCCGTAAAGCACCAGACCAATATATAACTGCAGCAGGCGACGAAGCATATTTTTTCCTCAACATCATTGCGAATGCCCTCATCATCAGCAAAAATGGACTGATAATTAATGGCCAGTTTTGGAAAAGTGGATCGCTATGTCAGCCCGACGCTTTGGAACCCAATCCCTGGTACGCCTGCTCGGCAACTGGCAGGAGTCCAGCTCACGCACACCGCTATGGCGCCAACTGGCGGAAGCGCTCCGCCTGCTGATCCTTGATGGTCGCCTGACGCTGCAAACGCGACTGCCCGGCGAGCGCGAGCTGGCGGCGGCCCTGAACGTCAGCCGGACCACCATTACCAGCGCGCTCGGCCAGTTGCGGGAGGAAGGTTATCTCTACAGCCGCCAGGGGAGCGGGTCACGCATTGTTTTGCCGGAACGCCCCGCCGATCTTCCTCTGCCTACCGGCATCTCATCTACGCTGAATCTCTCTACCGCCGCGCTGAGCGCCGGGCCGGAGGTCCATCAGGCCTTCCAGCACGCCATGACCCTGCTGCCGCCCTATCTCGCACAGACTGGCTATGACCAGCAGGGGCTGCCGGTGCTGCGGGAGACTATTGCCCGGCGCTATAGCGAACGCGGTCTGCCGACGCGGCCCGATGAAGTGATGGTGGTCAACGGCGCCCTTAGCGCCTTCGCGCTGATCCTGCGCCTGTTCACCGGGCCGGGTGACCGGGTGGTCATTGACGCCCCAACCTATCCTATGGCCATTAGCGCGATTCAGGGTGCCTCCTGCCGCCCGGTCGGGGTCGCACTTCCGCAGCAGGGGTGGGACTGCGACGGACTTGCGGCGACTATTGCGCAGACCGCGCCACGTCTGGCGTGGCTGATGCCGGATTTTCACAATCCCACCGGGCGCTGTATGGATGCCCCCACCCGCCAGCGGGTCGCGGATATCGCCGCCAGGACGCGAACAACGCTGGTAATCGACGAAACCATGGCCGACCTTTGGTATAACGCGCCGCCGCCTCCGCCGCTGGCCAGCTTTAATCCCGATGCCGCGGTGATCACCATTGGTTCGGCCGGGAAAAGTTTCTGGGGAGGACTGCGCATCGGCTGGATCCGCGCCAGTGCGCGAACCATCGCCTCGCTTATTCAGGCCCGCGATTCGCTGGATTTGGGTACGCCGCTGCTGGAGCAACTGGCCTGCAGCTGGCTGCTGGACAATGCCGCAACGTTGCTGCCGCCGCGGCGGGAAATGCTCAAGGCGCGCCGGGACATGTGCGAAACGCTGATGGCGGAGTATTTTCCCCGCTGGCGCTTTACGCCGCCGGAAGGTGGGCTCTCTTTTTGGGTGGAGCTGCCGGACATGCTGGCCACCCTGTTCTCTGCACGCGCGGAAAGCCAGGGGATACATATTGGTACCGGCACGCGATTTGGTCTGGAAGGGGCGTTCGATCGCTATTTACGGCTACCGTTTACGCTGCCGGATGACGCATTGCGCCAGGCCTTCTCCACACTACAACCGCTGTGGCAAAGCCTTACTGAACAGAAGGAAAATACACGTTTGCGAAAAATAATATAAGAAAATATCGACGGGCTGATTTCAGCCCGTCAAATGACCATCATCCATGAGGTATATGAGATGTTTTTATAAAATTGCCGGGATATTCTGCCCTCTGGTTATGGCAAACCAATGACAGAAACAGGACAATTTCATTAATGCTGGCGCGGAATGGGAAACCCTTTCAAGGAAATAATAAAACCATCTTCATCTTTTTTAATTTTAGCGCCGGTATCACACCAGTCGGAGGCAATGCGAAAAAACTCATCACTACCGATATTCCAGTTCAGGCGGACGTGTTTGACGTATCCTGAGCGCAACATATCGCAAGCTTCGCTATAGTTGCTGGCTGTAGAGAATTGTTGTTTCATTTTTTCTTCTTCAGAAGTTTTCTTAATGCTTTGATTTCTTTAGGGGTTAATGGCGTCGCTTCCTCTTCGGTATGCTGGCTGTCAATGTCCTCTTCTGTCACCCCCGCCTCACCTGCTGATGCCTCAAGCTGAAAAGCCAGCTGCAACAGCTTTTCCGTTGCCGTACCCAGGTTCTCGTTATTCTCTTCCGCATAATGACGCAACTTCTCTTTTAACTCGGCGTCAATTTTTACATTCAAAACCACTGTGGTCATAGCTACGCTTCCCGTGCAATAAAATCATCATAATTAATACACGAAGTTAACATGCTGATCCAGAGATATATTTTATAGCATGGATCGGTCAACAAATTCCCATCAATAAGATGCACCTTATTTATGACAAAGATATGACATTAATATTTCAGTAGAATTTCAGATTTATGACAAGTGAATATTATGGAATAAAAATGGGGTGTTTTAACAACCAAATATAATATGTGATCTTTATCAGAAATAAACATTAGCAGGAGTAAAGACCGGATAAATACAAGGGAAATAACAGGCAGGCTGAAATGGGTGGGGGCCCTGCCAGCTACATCCCGGCACACACGTCGTCTGCTCTGGCTGCTTCCTTCCGGACCTGACCTGGTAAACAGAGTAGCGTTGCGGGAGAACCAACAGAGCCCCCATTGAGAGCGTTGGTTACCCAACGCGCTGGCGCATTATCCCTGCTGACCCGGTGAATTGCAAGCGCACACCGACTGCCTGCTGGTTTATTGTGCAATAACGCGAATAAAACCAACAACTCACAGTTAACCGGTGAGATTGCGAGCGCGCCCTCAGCTTACAGGCGGGATATCCATCATACTTAGCCACCTTACCCCTTCTTTTATAATCGGCATATTGTCTCTACGGTACTCGAATGACTGACTCATCACCCCAGACCATTACTCTGCCTTTACCCGCTATGGAAGGGATGACCATCGCCTTTCAGGGCGTAAACTATTTGCGTCCGGGAAAAATGCTGGACTTCGTGACCCTCAGCCAGGCGCCGGTACGGGCGGTCACACCGCTGGCACTGCTCTATTCCACCGTCGGCGTGCTGCGCCAGGTCGAACTGCGTAAGCTGCCGGTCTACATCAGCGGTCGGGTGGTATATCCCATTTCATCGCTCACGTTGCCGGGTCTGCGCGCGAAGCTCATCATTAACACCGCCTCGCAGCGCCTGAAATTTCTTGAGAGTTTGATCGCCAGTTCACCGTCTGACAATGTCCATGGCATGCAGATCCTCGGCCTGGCCTTAACGTTCACCGTCGAACAGCCCGCCTGACCCTGGTCGACTGTACAGCCTGCGGCACAGCGCTTATGCTGGCGTTTTGCCGGTAACAGGACAGAACATGGATCCGCACGACTCATTTCCCCAACGCGTCTGGCACATCGTGGCGTCGATACCGGAAGGATACGTCACGACCTACGGCGATGTCGCCCGCCTGGCAGGTTCACCGCGCGCAGCGCGTCAGGTGGGCGGCGTACTGAAACGCCTGCCGGAAGGCTCTACCCTTCCCTGGCATCGGGTTGTCAATCGCCATGGCGATATCTCCCTCACCGGGCCCGATCTTCAGCGACAGCGTCAAGCCTTGCTGGCTGAAGGGGTTCAGGTTTCCGGCAGCGGCCATATCGATCTCCAGCGCTATCGCTGGGTTTACTGAAGACAAAAAAAAGCCCCCTTCTGGGGGCTCAGCGAGCTTATGGCGCGACAGGAACGGCGGTTTGCTGGACCGGTACCAGCGTCAGGTCGGCATGGGTGCCCCCCTGATTGATGACCGGCTGCACGGTATCGGTAATAAACATCAGCTGGCCGTTAACTGCGATCGCGGCACTCAGCAGAATACGGGCGTTCGGTTGCACGTCTGCCGGGTTGTAAGGCAGCGCAAAGTTAAATGGCGCCTGTTTGCCTTCGGTACGCACCGCTTTTTGCGACAATACACGGGCTGGCGCATCTGCCAGAGAAGCATCCGACAGGGTCACCGTCAGTACCGCATCCGGCGGTAAAGCGATTCTCTGGCGGATATTAATCGTCCCCGTGACGCTCGGCTGCTGCTGCGCCACGCTCAGTGTCGCGATACCGTAAGGGTCGGGCGCAGCCGCCTGAGTCGAAGAATTGTTCGAGTTGTGATTAGCACAGGCGGTCAGCGTCGCGGCGACGGCTAATGCACTAAACATATAGGCAAATTTCATGATGTTCTCCTTATCATCCCTTAATACCCAGGAGGATGTTCCGCCGCTTCGCCGGCAGGAACTTTCGTGTCGTCAATAAGTGTGGCACAGATCTCAGATTTGTTCCTGTTAACCGGGCGTTATTCAGATTATTACACCCATCGGACCACTTGCGATTCCAGGTTATACTTGGCGACATTACGCGCACTGCGCCGCCATTGTTAATTGAGGATAAGTATGAGTCAGGCACTCTCTAACCTGCTGGCATTGTTAGATCTGGAAAAAATTGAGGAAGGGTTATTCCGCGGACAGAGCGAAGACCTGGGATTGCGCCAGGTTTTTGGCGGCCAGGTAGTGGGTCAGGCGCTGTATGCGGCAAAAGAGACGGTACCCGTTGAGCGTCTGGTGCATTCGTTTCACAGTTACTTTCTTCGCCCTGGCGATAGCCAGAAGCCGATCGTCTACGATGTGGAGGTGCTGCGCGACGGCAACAGTTTCAGCGCCCGTCGGGTCGCCGCTATCCAGAACGGGAAGCCGATCTTCTATATGACCGCCTCCTTCCAGGCGCCAGAGAATGGCTATGAGCATCAGAAAGCAATGCCAGCCGCCCCCTCCCCTGACGGCCTGCCTTCGGAAACCGATATCGCTCGCAAGCTGGCGCATCTCCTGCCGCCGCAGGTGAAAGACAAATTCCTCTGCGATAAACCGCTGGAGATCCGGCCGGTGGCGTTTCATAACCCGATGAAAGGCCATATCGCCGAACCGGTGCGCCAGGTCTGGCTGCGCGCCAACGGCGCCGTTCCCGACGATCTGCGCATTCACCAGTATCTGCTGGGCTATGCTTCGGACTTTAACTTTCTGCCGGTGGCGCTGCAGCCGCACGGCGTCGGTTTCCTCGAGCCCGGCATGCAGGTCGCCACCATCGACCACTCGATGTGGTTCCACCGGCCGTTTAATATTAATGAATGGCTGCTGTACAGTGTCGAAAGCACCTCGGCCTCCAGCGCCCGTGGCTTCGTTCGCGGTGAGTTCTACACCCAGGATGGCACGCTGGTTGCCTCAACGGTTCAGGAAGGGGTAATGCGCAACCGCAACGCATAAAAAAAGCCTCCCGTTCGGGAGGCTTTTTGCTACAAGGAGAAGGGTTTCTATCAGGCGTTGTAGGCGTTTTCGCCATGGCTGTTGACGTCCAGCCCTTCGCGCTCCTGCTCTTCCGGCACGCGCAGCCCGACGGTCATGTCCGCCACTTTATAACCGATGAAAGCCACCACGCCGGACCAAACTACGGTGATGGCGATACTTTCCAGCTGCACCAGCAGCTGATGGCCCATGGTGACACCTTCCGCATAACCGACGCCGCCGAGAGACGTCGCCGCGAAGATACCGGTCAGGATACAGCCGACGATGCCGCAGACGCCGTGAACACCGAAGACGTCGCAAGGATCATCCACTCGCAGCCAGCGCTTCAGCGCCGTTACGCCCCAAATACCAGCCAGACCAGAAGCGATACCGACGATCAGCGCCCCGCCGACACCGATATAGCCACACGCCGGTGTGACGCCGACCAGACCGGCAATCGCCCCAGAGCAAGCACCCAGCAGTGAAGGTTTACCACGCAGGGCCCATTCGCCAAAAGTCCACGCCAGGATAGCCGCAGCTGTCGCCACAACGGTGTTAACGAAGGCCAGGGCCGCAATTTCATTCGCTGCGCTGGCAGAGCCGGCGTTGAAGCCGAACCAGCCCACGTAGAGGATAGCGGTGCCAGTGAACACCATCGGCAGGTTATGCGGTTTGAACGCTTCTTTACCGAAGCCCACGCGTTTGCCCATCATATAGGCGCCGACCAGCCCGGCGACCGCGGCATTAATATGCACAACGGTACCGCCGGCGAAGTCTAGTGCGCCATGGGTCGCCAGCAGACCGCCGCCCCAGACCATATGCGCAATCGGCACGTAGGAGAGCGTCATCCACACCACCACGAAGATCAGTACCGCGGAGAAACGAATACGTTCCGCCAGCGCCCCGACAATCAGCCCGACGGTGATGCAGGCGAACGAGCCCTGGAAAGCCACGTGGATATACTGATAGAAGGTGCCCATCAGCGCTTTCAGTTCAATATTTTTCAGCATCACCCAGTCAAAGCTGCCGAAGAAGCTGCCGCCGGTGCCGAAGGCCAGGGTATAGCCATAAATTACCCACAGTACGCAGACCAGGCCAAAGGTGACAATCACCTGAGTCAGCATGGACAGAACGTTTTTACCGCGGATCAGGCCGCCGTAAAATAGCGCGATCCCCGGGATAGTCATAAACAGAACCAGCGCGGTGCAAATCATCATAAACGCGTTATCGGCTTTGTCCGCCACCGCAGGCGCGGCCATCGCCAGCCCCGGCAGAAGGGCTAATGCCCCCAGACCCGATTTCATTGTTGCCATTTTCATTGTTTCGTTCCCCATCACTGTGTGGTCTGGAAATTACAGTGCCGCTTCGTCAGCTTCGCCGGTACGGATGCGAATGACGCGCTGCAATTCAGCGACGAAAATTTTGCCGTCGCCAATTTTTCCGGTGTAAGCCGCTTTGCTGATGACATCGATGACTTCATCCAGCTGATCGTCGGCAATCGCCACATCGATCTTCACTTTTGGCAGGAAGTTGACGCTATATTCGGCGCCGCGGTAGAGCTCCGCGTGACCTTTTTGACGGCCAAATCCTTTAACTTCAGTGACCGTCAGGCCCTGAATGCCGATGGAAGACAAGGCTTCACGCACGTCTTCCAGTTTGAATGGTTTGATTACCACGGTAACCAGCTTCATAAGTCCCCTCCAGTCAGTATTCGGTAATGGCCGCAGCTAACACGATGGATATAAAGCAAGGGCTATGCCAGAAATGAAAAAAGGCCGCAGAGCGGCCCTTTGATGGCAAAAAATAGAAGACAGGTCAGGCAATAGCCTGCGCAAAGACATTTGCTGCGCAAAAATGCACCACGACGGTGCATTTCATGTAACGTTTTTGCACCATGGCAGGCCGCCCAGCGTTCCCTGCCTGCTGGTGGTGCATCAGGCGCTGAGCGATTCCTCTCTGGCGCTGGCCGCCAGCTCTTCGCCGGCCAGCTGCAGCTGATACATCTGCCAGTAACGGCCTTTCGCCGCCAGCAGCTGCTGATGGGTGCCCCGCTCAACAGCCTGACCGCGATGCAGAACCAGGATGGTATCGGCCTCGACAATGGTCGACAGCCGATGAGCGATGACCACCAGAGTGGTATGCTGGCGAACCTTCGCCAGCGCCTGCTGAATAGCCTGTTCAGTGCCGGAGTCGATGTTGGCCGTCGCCTCATCCAGAATCAGGACCTGCGGGGTCTCCACCAGCACGCGCGCCAGCGCCAGCAGCTGTTTCTGCCCGACGGAGAGATTATTGCCCTGCTCACCCAGTTGGGTGTACAGACCCTCGCTCATGCTGCGCGCCACCGCCGCCAGCTGTACTGCCTCCAGCGCTTCCCAGACCTGCGTTTCACTGATGTCCCGACCCAGCGCGACGTTAGCGTAGAAGGTATCTGCCAGCACCACGGGATCCTGCTGCACCATCGCGATGCCCCGACGCAACGCGCTGTGGCTGAGCGAAGAGAGCGGTCGGCCATCGATGCGGATCTCCCCGTGGGTTAACGGGTAATAGCCCATCATCAGACTGGCGAGGGTACTTTTTCCGCTGCCGGTATGTCCGACCAGCGCCACGAAACTGCGGGAGGGAATATCCAGCGTGATATCCTGCAGGACCAGGCGGTCTCCCCGGTAGGCAAAGGAAAGATGGTCAATTTCCACCCGGCCGCTGCCCAGCGGCGCGTCATCCGAACCCCACGCCTGGCGCGGGCGATCCATCAGCTCGAAAACACGTTCGCCGGCAACCACCGCCTGCTGCAGCATCGACTGCTGGGTGGTCAGCTCGATAAGCGGCTCGTTGAGACGCCCAAGATAGCTGATAAACGCGTACAGGACTCCGACCTCAATCGTGCCCGCCGCGCTAAAGCCAAACAGCATCAGCAGCCCGCACAGCACCAGCGAGGAAAAAAGGCTCAGCAGCGGGCGCAGCAGAAAACCGTCGAGGCGTAGCGTCTGCATCCGCGCCAGATAGTGGGCATAGCTGGCCTCGCGCATCCGTTCGCCAAAGCGCGCCTGCTGGCGAAACTGCTGGATCACTCCCATGCCGTTGATCACTTCGTTGAAGCCATCGTTGATATCGGCAAGCCAGGCGCGCACCCGCCGCACGATCGGCGTGCTATAGCGCTGATAGATGATCATTACGATCAGCACCGCCGGGAAAATCGCGATCGCCACCAGCGCCATCCGCCAGTCGAGACTGAACATCGCCACCAGCATCGCGCCGATCAGCGCTGCGCTGCGCAGCACCGTCGCCACCACCGTCACGTACAGATCGCGAATCACCTCCGTATCGTTGGTCACCCGTGAGATAAGTTGTCCGACTGGCTGGGTGTCGAACTCGCTAAGCGGCTGATGCAGGGCGGCATCCATCACGTCGCTGCGCAACTGCTGAACGACGCCGACCGCGGCGCGGTTAAACAACAGCGACTGGTTATAGTGCAGGAGCGCCGCCAGCAGCTGCAGGCCAATATAGGCTGCCGCCAGGCCTGCCACCAGCTTCAGGGGCAGCGTATGTTTCGCCACCATATTGTCGATAAAATAGCTGATGAGCAGCGGGCCGCTCACTTCCGCCGCCGCCGCGATCCACATCATCCCCACCGCGATGGCCAGCGGCTTACGCCACGGTGAACCATAGGCCAGCAGACGTTTAAGCGTCGGCCAGAGTTCCGTAAAGCTACGCATCCAGGGCCTCCTCTTGCGCCTGCGGAACCTCATCGAGCGCCGCCTCAAGCTGCTGATAACGATACATATCGCGATACCAGCCGGGCTGCACGGCCAGCGCCTCATGGCGGCCACGCTGGGCAATATGCCCATGCTGCAGCACCAGAATTTCGCTGGCCTCGGTGAGCGCCGACAGCCGGTGGGCGCTGATGATCACCGTCCGTCCCTCCCCCCACTGGCGCAGGTTGTGCAGGATCTGGTGCTCGGTGCGGCCATCCACCGCCGATAAGGCATCGTCGAGGATCAGGATTTCGGCCTCCAGCAGCAGGGCGCGGGCGATAGAGATGCGCTGTTTCTGACCGCCGGAGAGCATCACGCCGCGCTCGCCCACTTCGGTCTCGTAGCCCTGAGGCAGACGCAGAATGTCGTCATGCACGCTGGCCAGCCGCGCCACCCGCTCAATCTGTTCCGCCGTCGCATCCGGTTTTCCCAGCGCGATATTATTGGCGACGGTATCGGAGAATAAAAACGGCGTCTGATTGACTACCGCCAGCCGGGCGCGCCAGCTGTCGAGCTGCAGACGCGGCAGCGGCAGATCGTGAAAGCGGATCTCGCCGTGAGTGACGTCAAAATGGCGCTGCAGCAGCGCCAGAATGGTGCTTTTGCCGGCGCCCGTCGGCCCGCAGATGCCCAGCATTTGCCCGGGCTGGAGGGTAAAATTAACCTGCTCCAGCGAAGGTTTGCTCGCCTGCGGATAGATGAAATCGCGAATAGCAACCTGCAGGACGTCGCGGCCTGCCGGCACCGCCTCGGTCCCGTCGTCCACCGCCGGCGCCTCTTCGAGCATCGTGCGGATACGGCCATAGGCCGCGCTACCGCGCTCCACGATGTTAAACATCCACGCCAGCGCCAGCATTGGCCAGATCATCAGGCCAAGATACATCACGAAGCTGGTCAACTGACCCAGCGTCAGGCTGCCGTGGATCACCATCCAGCTGCCGCCGCCGATGGCCAGCAGGTTAGCGGCCCCGATGGCGATATAGATGGTGGGGTCGAAGCGGGCGTCAATGCGCGCCACGCGCATGTTTTTCGCGCCGGTATCGGCTGCATCGGCGGCAAACTGCGCCGACTGGCGATCCTCCAGCCCAAACGCCTTAATCATACGGATGCTGGTCAGGCTCTCCTGCGTGCGATCGTTGAGGCTGGAAAAGGCCGCCTGGGCCACGCGAAAACGTTCGTGAAGCGCATCGCCGTTGCGTTTGATCGCCAGGGCCATCAGCGGCATCGGCAGCAGCGCCAGCAGAGTAAGCTGCCAGCTAATCTGCGTCGACATTACAATCAATACCGCACAGCCCATCACCAGGGAGTCCACCAGGGTTAATACCCCTTCGCCAGCGGCAAACACCACCCGGTCCACGTCATTGGTGGCGCGGGCGATCAGATCCCCGGTGCGATGGCGCAAATAGAACGCCGGATGCTGGCGACTCAGCTGCCGATAAAAATCTTCCCGCAGCTCGACCGCCAGCTGATAAGAAGCACCGAACAACAGTACACGCCAGACATAGCGCAGCAGGTAGACCATCACCGCGATCAACACCAGCGCGCCGATCCACATCCACACCTTCTCCGCGGTGTAATGTTGTTGCGTCACGCCATCCACCACAATGCCCACCACCTTCGGCGGAATAAGCTGCAGGACGGCAATAATGGCCAGCAGGGCAATCGCGCCAAGATAGCGGCGCCACTCCCGGCGGAAGTACCAGCTGAGTTGAGCAAATAATCGCAAGCAGTAAGATCCTGATTTTGTAATGGGTTACGGCACAATACCGTTATTCGACAGGCAAGGCGGTGGTATATTTTATCTGTTCCATGGCAAAACTCGAAGTGACATCTGACAGACCGGGCACACTGTTCACTAAACGTTTATAAAAGTCGTCATAGCGTTTCATATCAGCCACCTGCACCCGTAGCAGGTAGTCATACTCACCCGCCATCCGCCAGAAGCCGAGCACTTCCGCCATCTGTGTCACTTCGCTAACGAACTGACAGTACCAGTCGCTGCTGTGATGTTGGGTCTTGATGAGGACAAACGCCGTCAGCCCCAGCCCCACCTTTTCCGCGTCCAACAGGGCGACGCGCCCACGGAGAATCCCCTCATCTTCGAGCCGTTTCAGGCGTTTCCAGCAGGGCGTGGTGGTCAGATTAACGGCATCGGCCAGCGCCTGCAAAGAGAGGGTACAATCTTCCTGCAGCAGCGCCAGCAGCTTACGGTCAATTTTATCTAGCATCGGGCATCCTAAGAGAAAATTTTGCTCTCATAATGGTAATCCAAAGATTAAATGGCAACAATTTTCCCTCCCCTTTCCGCTAAGCTAGGCACAAAATGACAAACAGGAAATCACGATGAATAGCGCCTGGGTTAAACACGCCATTAGCGAAATCAATGCCGACTATCAGCGCTCCGCCGACACGCACCTGATCCGTCTGGCGCTGCCCGCTTTTCCGGGCATCCACCTGTATCTGAAAGATGAAAGTACTCACCCCACCGGCAGCCTGAAGCATCGCCTGGCGCGGTCGCTGTTTCTCTATGGCTTGTGCAACGGCTGGATCAAAGAAGGCACGCCAATTATAGAGTCCTCCTCAGGATCAACCGCCGTTTCGGAGGCCTATTTCGCCCGGCTGCTGGGGTTGCCGTTTATCGCTGTGATGCCTTACTGCACCGCCAAGCGCAAAATCGAACAGATCGAGTTTTACGGCGGACGCTGCCATTTTGTGCAAAGCGCCTGCGAAATCTACGACGCGTCTGAGACTCTGGCCCGCGAACTGAACGGCCATTATATGGATCAGTTTACCTTTGCCGAGCGGGCCACCGACTGGCGCGGCAATAACAATATCGCCGACAGTATTTTCCGCCAGATGAGCCATGAGCCGCACCCGCAGCCATCGTGGATCGTCATGAGCGCCGGCACCGGCGGCACCTCGGCAACCATCGGCCGCTATATTCGCAGCCAGGGTCATGAGACGCAGCTGATGGTCGTTGACCCGCAGAATTCGGTATTCCTTGATTACTGGCAGACCCGCGACGCCAGTCTGCGCAGCCCGGTCGGCAGCAAAATTGAAGGCATCGGTCGCCCGCGCGTCGAACCGTCGTTTATTCCTGATGTTGTCGACGAGATGCTGCGTGTGCCGGATGCGGCGAGCGTAGCCACCGCCCTGTGGCTGGAAACGCAGCTTGGGCGCAAGGTCGGCGCCTCGACCGGCACCAATATGTGGGGTGTATTGCAGCTGGCCGCGCGGATGCGCGAGGAGGGTCGCACCGGCTCGATAGTGACACTCCTGTGCGACAGCGGCGAGCGTTACCTGGAAAGCTATTACAACCCGCAGTGGGTGGCGGACAATATCGGCGATATTGCGCCCTGGCAGGCGGAGATCGCCGGTCTGGTCGAAAGGCGATAAAAAAAGCCAGATAGAAGACTATCTGGCTTGCTGGAAGGGTCTCTCTATTCGGGGGAATAAGGAAGATCAGGATTATCCAGCCAATGTGTTAAAAAGTGGGAGACTGCCTGATTCCGGCAGTCGCCAATTACCGGCAGATGCGGCAGCTCGGCTTTCAGCTGCGGCATCGCGTTGCCCATGATGAACCCCCGCCCAACGCTGCCCAGCATCTCGCGGTCGTTCATCGCATCGCCGAAAGCCATGCACTCCTGCAGGGTGAAGCCTAAATGCTGGCTGAGTACCGCCAGCGCCGCGCCTTTATTGCAGCCAACCGGCAGCACCTCCAGACAGTCCATCGCCGAGAAGCAGAGAAATGCGCGATCGCCGAGCGTCTCATTCAGCTGGATCCGCAGACGGCGCAAATCGTCATGATCGCCGCAGAAACAGATCTTGGTGACATGCTGCGCCGACAGGCGCTTCAGATCGCACAGTTGATAGTGAAAGCCGCTGAAGACATGCGCTTGCAATAATTCAGGCCTTGCCTGGCCGGTGAACCAGCCGCCATCGTTAAAGACGTGCATGCTGGCCTGGGTATCCCATTTGCTGTGTAGCACCGTTTCCGCCGCCTCGGGAGCGAGATCCTGGCGATAAAGCTCGTCCCCTTCCAGCGAATGGATGCGCGTCCCATTGCCGGTGATCAAAAATGCATCAAGGGAAAATTCGCCAATCACATGGTGCATCTCCAGCACATGGCGGCCGGTGGCGAAGGTCAAGGTGATATCGCGCTCACGCAGCCGTTTCAGCGCGGAAAGCGTCTTTTCTCCAAGACGATGGTCCGGCATCAGCAGGGTGCTGTCCATATCAAATGCCGCCAGTTTTGCCATGGTATATTCCCCGATGTGTGATGGACTTCGCTTGTGTTGCAGTATCACCTGGGATATACGGAAGTAATAGTGAATAGATATTATTAATTGTTCCGGGTTTACAGCGGCCCGGTGGATGACGGCCCCCATGCGACTCTTACACCGTTTAAATCAGTACCAGCGATTGTGGCAACCCTCAGCCGGGGCGCCACAGCAGGTCACCGTCGGCGAACTGGCGGAGCGCTGTTTTTGCAGCGAGCGCCACGTCCGCACTCTGCTGCGTCAGGCGCAGGAGGCCGGGTGGCTAAGCTGGCAGGCCAGCTCCGGGCGCGGCAAACGCGGACAGCTCTCATTTCACAAAACCCCGGACAGTCTGCGCAACGAGATGATGGAGCAGGCGCTGAGCAAAGGCCAGCAACAGAATGCGCTGGAGCTAGCGCAACTGGCCCCGGTGGAGCTGAAAGCCCTGCTCCATCCTTTCCTCGGCGGTCAGTGGCAAAACAATACCCCGACGCTGCGTATTCCTTACTATCGCCCGCTGGAGCCGCTGCGCCCCGGCTTTCTGCCCGGACGCGCCGAGCAGCATCTGGCCGGGCAGATCTATGCCGGGCTGACGCGCTTCGACGAAGGCGACAATATGCCGATCGGCGATCTGGCGCACCACTGGCAGGTCTCCCCGGACGGTCTGCGCTGGCATTTTTATATTCGCTCCACGCTGTACTGGCACAATGGCGATGCGGTGGAAACCGCGCAGTTGCGACAGCGGTTACAGCTGCTGCTTGAGCTGCCCGCCTTACGGACCCTCTTCGCCAGCATCAGCCATATCGATGTCACTCACGCCCAGTGTCTAACCATCACGCTGCATCATCCTGATTACTGGCTGCCGTTCCGCCTGGCCAGCTACTGCAGCGTGCTGGCGCATCCTGACGATCCGGCCATCGGCTGCGGGCCGTTCCGCCTGAAGCGGTTTAGCCCGGAACTCGTCCGGCTGGAAAACCATCCCCGCTACCACCTCCAGCATCCGCTGATCCAGGCGGTAGAGTACTGGATCACCCCTCAGCTTTTCGACCGCGATCTCGGCACCAGTTGCCGCCATCCGGTGCAGATCACCATCGGCGATCGCGAAGATCTGCATAATCTGCGCCAGGTCAGCAACAGCATCAGCCTTGGCTTCTGCTATTTGACCCTGCGCCACAGCCCTCGGCTTAGCAAAGCGCAGGCCCAGCGGCTGGTGTCGATAATCCATCACTCGTCGCTACTGGATACGCTGCCACTGGACGAGGACCTGATTACGCCAAGCCATGAAGTGCTGCCGGGATGGTCTATCCCGCAGGGACCGGCAAACAACGCGGTACCGCTGCCGGCCAGGCTCACCCTGCTCTATCATCTGCCGGTCGAGCTACATGCGATGGCCGAACAGCTGAGGCAACGTCTGGCTCTGCTGGGCTGCGAGTTGACGCTCCTGTTTCACGACGCTAAAAACTGGGAAGGCTGCCAGCACCTGGGGCAGGCCGACCTGATGATGGGTGACCGTCTGATCGGCGAAGCGCCGGAGTACGCCCTGGAACAGTGGCTGCGCTGCGATATGCTGTGGCCTAATTTGCTGACCGGGGCGCAATATGCTCATCTGCAGGCGACATTAGACGCGGTGCAGTCTCAGCCCGACGCCCGCAGCCGCAACGATGCGTTGCGCAACGTATTTAACAACCTGATGGAAGACGCCATCATGACGCCGCTGTTCAAGTATAACTATCGGATCAGCGCGCCACCGGGGGTCAATGGCCTGCGCCTCAACGCCCGGGGCTGGTTCGACTTCGCCAGCGCCTGGCTGCCGGCCTCGTCGACGTGAGAGAGCTGGTGATGGCGGGCGTCTGGCGCTACCATATCGCCTTTATTCATTTAGTCAGGAATTGCCATGAAACGCGCCGTAGTTGTCTTCAGCGGAGGACAAGATTCAACCACCTGTCTGGTGCAGGCTCTGCAACAGTATGATGAAGTGCATTGCGTCACTTTTGATTATGGCCAACGCCACCGCGCGGAAATCGACGTTGCGCGCGAACTCGCCCTGAAACTGGGCGCCGTCGCGCATAAAGTGCTGGACGTCACTCTGCTCAACGAACTGGCAGTCAGCAGCCTGACCCGCGATAACATTCCGGTACCGGACTATCAGCCTGATGCCGAGGGCATTCCCAACACCTTTGTCCCCGGGCGCAATATTCTGTTTTTAACCCTGACGGCAATCTACGCCTATCAGGTAAAGGCCGAAGCCATCATCACCGGCGTGTGCGAGACCGACTTCTCCGGCTACCCGGACTGCCGTGATGAGTTTGTCAAAGCGCTGCACCACGCCGTCAGCCTGGGTATGGCGAAAGACATTCGCTTTGAGACGCCGCTGATGTGGCTGAATAAAGCCGAGACCTGGGCGCTCGCCGACTACTGGGGTCAGCTGGATCTGGTGCGCCAGGAAACCCTCACCTGCTACAACGGCATTAAGGGCGATGGCTGTGGCCAGTGTGCCGCCTGTAACCTGCGCGCAAACGGACTCAATCAGTACCTGGGCGATAAGGTCGGCGTAATGGCGGTGATGAAGCAAAAAACCGGGCTGGCACAGGCATAGCCTCCGGGGAGCGATTTACCGGAGCTTTGACTCAAATTCCCCGGTGGCGCTACGCTTACCGGGGCTACGGGTTCATCACCTGCCGTGGGCCCGTCACTCGCACGGCGGTTGTCAGCGCAAGTTCATCTGGTCAAGTTTCTCGCGCAGTTCCCCCTCCAGCGGCAGCGCCTTCTGGGTTTTTAAATCGATACAGACGAAGGTAATCAGCGCATCGGCCACCACTTCGCCATTGGGGTTGAGGGTGACCACCTGGCTGAGGGTACCGCTTTTGCCGTTGAGTTGCTCCAGTTTGCTACTCACCGTCAGTACATCACCTAAAACCGCTGGGCGACGGTAATTAATATTGATGTTCACCACCACAAAGGCGATGTTTTTCTCCATCATCCACTGAAACGCGGGGCTGTTCTCCAGGCCATCCCAGCGCGCCTCCTCAAGGAACTCCAGATAGCGTGCGTTGTTCACATGCTGATAGACGTCCAGATGATAGCCACGAACTTTAATTTGTGTCTGCATAGCACCAATGCCTTTCTGTTATTGTTGTTTATCAGGTAAGAGGTCACACCACTTGATGCAACCTCTTTATCCTGGCAAAAATTCACCGCTGTGCAAGCGCTGGCATAAAATTTACAACGTCAGATGAGCTAAATTCCGCTCCACCAGCGCACTCCCCATCCCTGGCACCTGCTTCAAATCATCCAGGGTTTTGAACGGCCCGTACTCTTCGCGGTAGCTGACAATCGCCTGGGCTTTTTTCAGGCCTACGCCATTCAGTGCCTGCGCCAGCTGTTCAGCGCTGGCACGGTTAATGCTGACCTTTGTCGCCACGTTGTCGGCCTCGCCGGGCACCGCTTCCGCCTTCGCCGAAGCGGTCGCCTGCACATTTTCTTTATTCACCGCCGCTTTGCCGCTGGCGGGCGCAGCCAGCGCGCCCTGTATGCCTACCGCGAAAATCAGAACGCCCGCGGCCATCAGTGCTTTTATTCCATATTTCATGCTGAGATCTCCTTGTGTGTAGACAGCAAGGTCACGATAGCGTCAGTGCGGATGGTCGACAAAAGGCAAATCACAGAAATGGAAAGGGCCGCGAAAGCGGCCCTTGAGGATTACATCGTGTTGCTCATTTTTGCGAGACGACGCGAAATTACTGCTGCTGGTCGATGCTGTCGCCGAGCTTAATTTTCGCTGCCTTGCGCAGGTTGCTCATCAGCGCTTCGAAAACGATTTGGGCATTGTTCTGGGTAATCCCCTGAACCATGGCCTTCTTCTGCTCTTCCGGCATGTTGCCTGCTTTCACTTCATCCAGCGCCACCAGCACCACATCGCCTTGCATATTGCTGCCAACGCCGTAGACCGGTTTGCCCTGCTGCGGCAACGGCAGAGTGAATGCCAGCTGGCTCAGCGGATCCTGGCCGGTACGGGAGAGCGTCTGCGGCGCGCCAAAGCTCAGGCCAGCCGCCTTCATCGCGTCATCGCCTTTGCCGTCTTTCAGCGCCGCCAGCAGCTTGTCTGCATCCAGTTTCGCCTGCTGTTCCGCTTTATTGTGCTTAACCATATCGCTGACCTGCGCCTTCACTTCGGCCAGCGGTTTCACCGCCTCGGCTTTGTGCTCGCTGATACGCAGAACAAATGCGCGATCGCCGTCAACGGTAATGATGTCGGAGTTGCTGCCCGGTGCGCCGTTCTCACCCACCAGACCGCCGTTGAAGATAGCGTCAGCGACCGGTTTAAAGTTCAGCTCTTCCGGCAGGTTATCGCGACCAAACCAGCCGGTTTCTACGACCTTCAGCCCGGCAACCTGCGCCGCGCCCGCCAGCGATTCATTATCGTTGCTGGCCGCATCGCTCACCTTCTGCTGCAGCGCGTAGTAAGCATCCAGCGCTTTTTCCTGCTTCACTTTCGTCGCAATGTCATTGCGCACGTCAGCCAGCGGCTTCACCTGCGCCGGCTGGACGTCATCCAGACGGGCCACCAGGAAGCCAACCGAGGATTTAATCACGCCGGAGAGCTGACCTTTCTCTTTCAGCCCGGCGTTTTTCAGCTCTGGCACGGTAGAGGCATCTTCCATCCACCCCATATCACCGCCGTTGCGGGCAGAGATAATATCGGTCGATTTTTCTTTCGCCAGCGTGGCGAAATCTGCCCCTTTTTGCAGCTCAGCCAGCACCGCTTTCGCATCGGCTTCGGTTTTGGTCTGAATCACGCTGTAGCGGTTGCGCTGCGGCTGAGTGAACTGATCCTTGTGCTGATCATACCAGGACTGAATCTCTTCGTCAGAGGCACTTTCCTGCATGCTGGCGGCATCCATTTTGATATAGCTGACGCGGAACTGCTCCGGCGCCATAAAACGGGCCTGATTCTGCTGCCAGAAGGCGTTGATTTCCTCATCGCTGGCGGTCTGTTTTGCCGCCAGGGCGTTTACGTTGATGGTCGCTTCGCGCACTACCCGCTGCTGAGATACCAGCGACGCCAGCTGATCGGACTCGCCCGGCAGCATGAAGTCGGTACCGGCAATGGCGTTAATCAGTTGCTGCGTGGTCAGCTGGTTACGCAGCGCCTGGGCGTACTGATCGGTGGTCATCCCCATCTGGGCGACAATGCCGCTGAAACGCTGGTTGTCGAACTTACCGTCCGTCTGGAACGCCTGGGTCTGGAAGATGGCCTGCTTCACCTGCTCATCGCTGATGCTGAGGCCCAGCTCGCGGGCATACTGATCCAGAAGCGATTCATCGATCAGGCGGTTCAGCACCTGCTGGCGCATAGTCTTCATGTAGTTTTCGTTCGCCGCCAGCTCGGAGAACTGGTCGCCAAGCTGCTGCTGCATACGGTTACGTTCGCTGGCGACGGCGTTTTCAAACTGCCCACGACCAATCTCCTGGCCGTTCACTTTTGCGGCATAGTTTTTGCCACCGCCAATCAGGTAACCACTCACCCCGGTCAAAATGAACGAGACGATAATGATACCGAAAATAATCTTGAGCACGACGCTGTTGGCGGCCGTGCGTAGGTTGTCCATCATGGTGTAACAACGCTCCGCTGTAGATGACTTTAGCTCGCGCAGCATAGCACGTGATGGCCGCCGCGCGTGAGGACGTATTTTGACAAGAAAACAGGGTGATTGTCAGCCCACAAGTGGCGATAAACACACATAAAGTGGTCTGAAAAGGCAATAAAAAAGGCACATCTCACGATGCGCCCTTGTACTTCGTCACATTCCCTGACGGGAAAGCCGATCAGTTCACCGCGTCTTTCAGCGCTTTACCAGCACGGAAGCCCGGTACTTTTGCGGCAGCGATAGTAATTTCTTTACCTGTTTGTGGGTTGCGACCAGTACGGGCGGCACGTTCTTTAACAGCAAAGGTACCAAAACCTACCAGCGCAACGTCATCCCCGGCCTGCAGAGATTCAGTAACAGAAGCGATTAAAGCATCTAACGCACGTCCAGCTGCAGCTTTAGAAATGTCCGCACCCGCAGCAATTTTGTCAATCAGTTGAGATTTATTCACTGTTCTCTTCCTCTCTTTATAATTTATATCGCACCGGAGTCCTTCATAGTGCGACCGCGCAGCAGTTATATCAGGACTGTCATGCCCTTACAACAGCAGTTGTCGATGACCCCCCTGCCAGCGATCTAAGTTAGCTACACAAAAAAAGGCTGGCAAGTGCGAAATGCCTTACCAGCCCTATTTTTATTAGCGCAATTTGCGCAGAATCACTATTTCGCGGTCACAACCTGCATGCCGAACGGTTCGTTTTGCAGCGCAAGTGTCAGAACTTCCTCGATTCGTTTCACCGGATGGATATCTAAATCGGCGATAACGTTATCTGGAATTTCTTCAAGGTCGCGTTTGTTCTCATCAGGAATCAGAACAGTCTTAATGCCGCCGCGATGCGCCGCCAGCAGTTTTTCCTTCAGACCGCCGATCGGCAGTACCTGACCACGCAGAGTAATTTCCCCGGTCATCGCCACATCGGCGCGGACTGGGTTACCCGTCAGACAGGAGACCAGCGCCGTGCACATGGCAATCCCCGCGCTCGGGCCATCTTTCGGCGTCGCCCCTTCCGGCACGTGGACGTGAATGTCACGCTTCTCGTAGAAATCGGCGTTAATGCCCAGTTTGTCCGCCCGTGAACGTACCACGGTCAGCGCAGCCTGAATTGATTCCTGCATTACCTCACCCAGCGAACCGGTGTAGGTCAGCTTGCCTTTGCCCGGAACGCAGGCGGTTTCGATGGTCAGCAGATCGCCGCCCACTTCGGTCCACGCCAGACCGGTGACCTGACCAACGCGGTTCTCGCTGTCGGCACGACCATAGTCGAAGCGCTGTACGCCAAGATAATCATGCAGATTCTCACCGTTAATTTCGATATGTTTCAGCGACTTATCCAGCAGCAGCTGCTTAACGGCCTTACGGCACAGCTTGGAGATTTCACGCTCCAGACTACGAACGCCCGCTTCCCGCGTGTAGTAACGAATAATACCGATAATGGCGCTATCGTCGACGGTCAGCTCGCCTTTTTTCAGCGCGTTACGTTCGATCTGCTTCGGCAGCAGGTGACGTTTGGCGATGTTCAGCTTTTCATCTTCGGTATAACCGGAGAGGCGAATCACTTCCATGCGGTCCAGCAGCGGCGCCGGAATGTTCATGGAGTTGGAAGTCGCCACGAACATCACGTCGCTGAGATCGTAATCCACTTCCAGGTAGTGGTCGTTAAAGGCCACGTTCTGTTCCGGATCCAGCACCTCAAGCAACGCGGAAGCCGGATCGCCGCGCATGTCGGAAGACATTTTGTCGATCTCATCCAGCAGGAACAGCGGGTTTTTGACCCCTACTTTCGCCATTTTCTGGATCAGTTTGCCCGGCATCGAGCCAATATAGGTCCGACGGTGACCGCGGATTTCCGCTTCATCGCGCACGCCGCCCAGCGCCATGCGCACGTATTTCCGTCCGGTCGCTTTGGCGATGGATTGGCCCAGCGAGGTTTTACCTACCCCCGGCGGTCCCACCAGACAAAGGATCGGCCCCTTGATTTTGTTCACCCGGCTCTGCACCGCGAGATATTCAAGGATGCGGTCCTTCACGCGCTCCAGACCATAGTGATCGGTATCGAGGATCTCCTGGGCCTGACGCAGGTCTTTTTTGACCTTACTGCGCGCATTCCACGGCACCTGCACCATCCAGTCGATGTAGCCACGCACGACGGTCGCTTCCGCAGACATCGGCGACATCATCTTCAGCTTCTGCAGTTCCGCTTCGGTTTTTTCTTTCGCCTCTTTAGGCATTTTCGCCGCGTCGATCTTGCGCTTCAGCGCTTCGTTTTCGTCCGGGGCGTCGTCCATCTCACCGAGTTCTTTCTGAATCGCTTTCATTTGCTCGTTCAGATAGTACTCGCGCTGGGATTTCTCCATCTGCTTTTTGACGCGGTTGCGAATGCGCTTCTCAACCTGCAGCAGATCGATTTCCGATTCCATCATCGCCATCAGATATTCCAGACGTTCGTTGACGTCGGACATCTCAAGCACAGACTGCTTGTCAGCCAGCTTCAGCGGCATGTGCGCCGCGATGGTATCCGCCAGGCGCGCCGGATCGTCGATGCTGTTCAGCGACGTCAACACTTCCGGTGGGATCTTCTTGTTCAGCTTGATATAGCCTTCAAACTGGCTGATAGCGGTGCGAACCAGCACTTCCTGCTCGCGTTCGTCAATCGCCGGCGAGTCGAGATACTCCGCTTTCGCCGAGAAATGCTCGCCATTATCAGACAGCGCAGAAATGCGTGCACGCTGCAGCCCTTCGACCAGCACCTTCACGGTGCCGTCCGGCAGCTTCAGCATCTGCAAAATAGACGCCACGGTTCCAACGGTGAAAAGATCGTTTACACCCGGCTCATCCGTCGACGCTTCTTTCTGCGCAACCAGCATGATTTTTTTATCATGGTCCATGGCCGCTTCGAGGCAACGGATAGATTTTTCCCGCCCTACGAACAGGGGTATGACCATGTGCGGATAAACCACCACATCGCGCAATGGCAATACGGGGATTTCAATGCGTTCAGAACGCTCAGGATTCATAGAGCTCTCTCTTAGTTTAAAGTCCGCCAGGTAGCCGACGACGCCACACTCCACTGCATCGTCGTTAATATGTAATCCAGTATATGGGGATGTATTCCACACATTCAACGGCGGGAATGCAGGAAAAATAAAAGGGGAGATAAAATCCCCCCTTTTTGTTAACTGCTTGAGTGAATTGGCTAATTATTCACCAGATGCCTGCTGGGCTTCGGGTTTGCCGTAGATCAGCAGCGGCTTGCTTTGACCGGCGATAACCGACTCATCAATGACCACTTTTTCGACATCTTCCATCGAAGGCAGGTCATACATGGTATCCAGCAGCGCTGCTTCCACAATGGAACGCAGACCACGGGCGCCGGTTTTACGCGCCATTGCTTTCTTGGCGATGGCATCCAGCGCTTCGTCGCGGAACTCAAGCTCTGCGCCTTCAAGGCTAAACAGCGCCTGGTACTGCTTGGTCAGAGCGTTTTTCGGCTCTTTCAGGATCTGGATCAGTGCTTCTTCGCTCAGCTCATTCAGGGTCGCCACCACCGGCAGACGGCCGATGAATTCCGGGATCAGACCAAACTTGATCAGATCTTCCGGCTCGACCTGGGCCAGCAGCTCGCCTTCGCTCGCTTTGTCGGACTTCGCTTTCACCGTCGCGCCAAAACCAATGCCGGAGCCGGTTTCAACACGGTGGGAAATCACTTTGTCCAACCCGGCAAATGCCCCGCCGCAGATAAACAGAATCTTGGAGGTATCAACCTGCAGGAACTCCTGTTGCGGATGTTTACGCCCGCCCTGTGGCGGAACGGCGGCAACAGTGCCTTCGATAAGCTTCAGCAGCGCCTGCTGTACACCTTCGCCGGAAACATCGCGGGTAATCGACGGGTTATCGGATTTACGCGAAATTTTGTCGATTTCGTCGATATAAACGATGCCGCGCTGCGCTTTCTGCACGTCATAATCGCACTTCTGCAGCAGTTTCTGAATGATATTTTCGACGTCCTCTCCCACATAACCGGCTTCGGTCAGGGTGGTGGCGTCCGCCATGGTAAACGGCACATCCAGCAGGCGCGCCAGCGTTTCCGCCAGCAGCGTTTTACCGGAGCCGGTCGGCCCGATCAGCAGGATGTTACTTTTACCCAGCTCTACGCCATTGCTGGTATCGCCATTGCGCAGACGCTTGTAGTGGTTGTATACCGCGACCGCCAACACTTTCTTCGCCTGTTCCTGACCGATGACGTAGTCATCAAGGTGATGGCGAATCTCGTGCGGCGTCGGCAGCGCGCTGCGCTCGCGGTGCGGCGCAACTTCTTTAATCTCTTCGCGAATGATGTCGTTACATAAATCAACGCATTCGTCGCAGATATACACGGATGGCCCGGCGATCAGCTTACGCACTTCATGCTGGCTTTTGCCGCAAAAAGAGCAATACAACAATTTGCCCGAACCATCTTTGCGTTTATCTGTCATGAGTCCAAACCTCTTTTTAAGTTCTTTGTGCCGCACACGACGACGCAAATGCCATTCTCAGGCGCAAGCCGCCATATAGCGTTGTGCCGCCCTTCATTAGTATATACACAAAATCCTTCGCGCTACATCGAGGCGGTGGTGAAGCTACCGGCCGCGAGCCTGCCCGGCAAGCGCCCGGTATAAGACCAACCACCTACGCAGACGTGGCGAGAAGGATGAAGCGTAAAGCGGCACCCTTACGCCTTGGGCATCAATTACGATGGGTCAAAATAGAGTCGACCAGCCCGTACTCCACGGCCTCCGCAGCAGACAGGAAGCGGTCACGCTCGGTGTCACGCTCAATCTGCTCAAGAGACTGGCCGGTATGATGCGCCATCAGCTCATTCATGCGTCCTTTCACCTTCAGGATTTCGCGGGCATGGATCTCAATATCCGTCGCCTGTCCCTGATAGCCGCCCAGCGGCTGGTGGATCATCACGCGGGAGTTCGGCAGGCAGAAGCGCTTGCCTTTCGCTCCGGCGGTCAGCAGGAACGCGCCCATGGAAGCGGCCTGGCCCATACAGATGGTGCTGACATCCGGCTTGATGAACTGCATGGTGTCATAAATCGACATCCCGGCGGTGATCACCCCGCCCGGAGAGTTAATGTACAGGTAAATGTCTTTTTCCGGGTTTTCCGCTTCCAGAAACAGCATCTGCGCCACGATCAGGTTGGCCATGTGGTCTTCAACCTGGCCGGTCAGAAAAATGACGCGTTCCTTAAGCAGACGGGAGTAGATATCAAAAGAACGTTCACCGCGTGAGGTCTGTTCAATGACCATCGGCACCAGGGCCATATGGGGTGCAAAGTTGTCTCGTTCGCCACTGTATGACATTTCCGTCTCCTGGAGTAATTTTAAAATACCTGCTGCACTGATTGTAACCTTACGGACGGATTATCAGCCACAGTTTCTATCCGCTGAACGCGTCACCGCCTCTTTAACACGCGTGCGATTGCGGATGCAGTTGCCTCCCCCGGTAATGGGGATGGTGTTGCCATATTTCAAGCATAACAAGCTTTTGCTGTAACGCTATCATGGTAAATGCGTTTTAGCACCGTGCCTGAGGCTATCATTATCTTAAAAAAAAACCCGCCGCCTTTCGGCAACGGGTTTTTGCTCGAACCTTAAACAATCGCGGCGAAATTACGCCTGCTGGTTCATCAGTTCGTTGAAGGAAGTGGCTTTTTCAGACACTTTGGCTTTCGCCAGCACAGCTTCAACAGCCTGTTCTTCCAGCGCCACGTTGCGCATGTTGTCCATCAGCTCTTTGTTCTTGCTGTAGAACTCAACCACTTCTGACGGATCTTCGTACGCAGAAGCCATCTCTTCGATCAGGCCTTTCACGCGCTCTTCGTCAGCTTTCAGCTCGTTGGTGCGAATCACTTCGCCCAGCAGCAGACCGACAACAACGCGGCGTTTAGCCTGCTCTTCGAACAGCTCGCGCGGCAGTTCCAGAGCCTGTTTCTCGTTGCCACCGAAACGCTGAGCAGCCTGACGACGCAGCACGTCGATTTCGCTGTCGATCAGGGCAGCCGGAACGTCGATCTCGTTGGCTTTAACCAGGCCTTCGATAGCCTGAGACTTCACGCGGTTACGCACAGCGCCTTTCAGCTCGCGCTCCATGTTTTTACGCACTTCAGCGCGCAGGCCAGCAACGGAACCATCTTCCACGCCGAAACGTTTGATGAACTCTTCAGTCAGCTCCGGCAGTTCACGCTCTTCAACTTTTTTCAGGTTGATAACGAACTTAGCCGCTTTACCTTTCAGGTTTTCTGCGTGGTATTCTTCCGGGAAGGTCACGTCGATGGTGAACTCTTCACCCGCTTTGTGGCCTTTGATACCGTCTTCGAAGCCCGGGATCATACGACCCTGGCCCATCGCCAGTACGAAATCAGAGGCTTTGCCGCCTTCGAATTCTTCGCCGTCTACAGAACCGGTGAAGTCGATGGTGACGCGATCTTCAGCGTCAACGGCGCCATCTTTTTCTTTCCAGGTCGCCTGCTGCTTGCGCAGGGTTTCCAGCATAGTATCAACGTCAGCGTCGGTGACTTCAACAACCGGTTTTTCAACTTCGATCGCGTCCAGACCCTGCAGTTCAACTTCCGGATACACTTCGAACTCTACCGCGTAGGTGAAGTCTTCGCCCAGTTTGTATTCGCCCGGAACGTAGTTCGGCGCGCCGGCCGGATTAATTTTTTCTTTGATGATCGCGTCAACGAAATGACGGCTCATCAGGTCACCCAGCACGTCCTGGCGAACGGATGCGCCATAACGCTGAGCAACAATATTCATCGGCACTTTGCCTTTACGGAAGCCGTCAATGCGAACTTTTTTCGCTACGTTGACCAGCTCGCTTTTGACAGCATTCTCGATGCTGTCAGCGGCGATAGTAATCGTTACACGGCGCCCAAGGCCCTGAGTGGTTTCAACTGAAACTTGCATCTTGTTACCTCAAAAAAATCACAGTGCTCGGTCAACTCTGGAAGCGCGTGTAGGTGGCTTCGCAGAACCGGGATGCCCTCTTCAAATCAGAAACACATTCCCTGTCGTCAGAATCATCCCGAAGACATTCATATATAAGACGCGGCATTATAGCGGCATCACTTTTGTGAGTCGAGAACGGTTGTCGCCTGGTGCTGCGGCATTTTTCACATTTCCCGCTCAAATTTGCCCGCAAAAGCGCTGACTTTGCGCATTTTCCAGGCAAAACAAAACGGCCCGTAGGCCGTTTTTGCTAAATCTGCAAGCAACATACTGGAAAAGCGCCAGCGGTTGCAAATGGGATTTCTAGGCGATACTCCCCGCACCGCGGCACGGCGGCGAGGCGAATACCGTATCCTGTAATGCTTCCCATTCTTTAATCGTATAGGTGTGCAGCGCCAGGGCATGCACTGTACTCGACAGCTCCTCGGTTAGCGTGCCGTAGATCATACGGTGGCGGTTGAGGAAACGTTCGCCAGTGAAGCGATCGCTCACTAACACCACTTTAAAATGACTTTCAGAGCCCGCTGGGACGTTGTGACGATAACTTTCATCCACGACTTCGAGATACATCGGGTCGAACGCTGCTCTAAGTTTTGCTTCGATCTGTTCACGTATCATCATGAATTTTCTCCTCCGACAACGCTGAGATGCCGCCACTCCATTTAAATGTTAGCCGCTTTTACCGCTTCCATTAGGAGAAAACAACAAAAAATTAGCATTGTTCTGATATTTTCATTCAAAAGTATCACGTTTACTGGCTCTGATCGCCAAATCCGCCGGGGAACAAGCCATTAACCGAGGCGGGACGCTCAGAAAACCGCCAGCACGATGGATTTACACGCGTTGCCACTTCCCCTTGCCGTTGGCGATGCTATGATGGCGGTAATTTTCCTTATAACAACACCATGCGTTGAGACCTGAACATGCTTAAGAAGATCCTTTTCCCGTTGGTCGCCATGTTTATGCTGGCAGGATGCGCCACGCCGCCGACCACTATTGAAGTATCGCCGAAAATCACGCTGCCGCAGCAGGATCCGAGCCTGATGGGCGTGACCGTCAGCATTAACGGCGCCGACCAGCGTCCGGACCAGGCGCTGGCGAAAGTGACGCGTGACAATCAGCAGGTCACTCTCACCGCCTCTCGCGATCTGCGCTTCCTGCTGCAGGAAGTGCTGGAGAAACAGATGACGTCTCGCGGCTACATGATTGGCCCGAACGGCGCGGTCGATCTGCAGATCATCGTTAACAAACTCTATGCTGACGTCTCTCAGGGTAACGTGCGTTATAACATCGCCACCAAAGCCGATATCGCCATTATTGCCACTGCGGCAAACGGCACGAAGATGACCAAAAACTACCGCGCCAGCTACTCCGTTGAAGGCGCCTTCCAGGCCTCGAACAAAAACATCGCTGATGCCGTCAACAGCGTCCTGACCGATACCATCGCCGATATGGCGCAGGACACCAGCATCCACGATTTCATCAAGCAAAACGCGCGTTAATGCCACCACGAACCCGGCCTCCGCCGGGTTCGTGCTTTATGCTATGTCCAGTCACTACTTACGCATTTTTCAGCAGCCGAAATCAGCGATTTTGCTGATCCTTGGTTTCGCCTCCGGTCTGCCGCTGGCTCTCACCTCCGGCACCCTACAGGCCTGGATGACGGTGGAAAATATCGATCTGAAAACGATCGGTTTTTTCTCACTCGTCGGCCAGGCCTATGTCTTTAAATTCCTCTGGTCCCCGCTAATGGACCGCTACACGCCGCCCTTTCTTGGACGTCGTCGCGGCTGGCTGTTGACCACCCAGGTATTACTCCTGCTGGCGATCGCGGCGATGGGCTTTCTTGAGCCGGTCACCCAATTACGCTGGATGGCGGCGCTGGCGGTGGTTATCGCCTTCTGCTCGGCGTCACAGGATATTGTGTTCGACGCCTGGAAAACCGACGTATTGCCGGCAGAAGAGCGTGGCGCCGGCGCGGCGATCAGTGTGCTGGGCTATCGCCTCGGGATGCTGGTCTCCGGCGGACTAGCCCTGTGGCTTGCCGACCGCTATCTCGGCTGGCAGGGGATGTACTGGCTGATGGCGGCGCTGCTGGTGCCCTGTATTATCGCCACACTGCTGGCGCCCGAACCGAGCGATGTTATCCCGGTTCCCAGATCGCTGGAGCAGGCGGTAGCCGAACCGCTGCGCGATTTTTTCGGCCGCAACAACGCCTGGCTGATTCTGCTGCTTATCGTCCTTTATAAGCTTGGCGACGCGTTTGCCATGAGTCTGACCACCACCTTCCTGATCCGCGGCGTGGGGTTTGACGCTGGTGAAGTGGGCATGGTGAACAAAACCTTAGGCCTGTTTGCCACCATTCTCGGCGCCCTGTACGGCGGCGTCCTGATGCAGCGGCTGACGCTGTTTCGAGCGCTGCTCATTTTCGGTTTGCTGCAGGGGGTCTCTAAC
>ERZ507734.52-NODE-52-length-35795-cov-5.90369_pt1 | contig 35795 bp, 30 predicted proteins | sample MGYA00513104_ERZ507734 | MGnify/ENA metagenome assembly ERZ507734 | reverse complement strand
TTCACATTAAACAGGTCGGAACGATCCATGCCGGGCTTACGCGCCACGCCCGCGGAGATCAGCACCACATCCGCGCCTTCCAGCGCCGGGGTAGCATCTTCACCGGAAAATCCTTTAATTTTTACATCTGTGGGGATATGACTTAGATCTACCGCCACGCCCGGCGTAACCGGAGCGATGTCGTACAACGAGAGCTCTGAACCTGAAGGCAGTTGGGTCTTAAGTAGTAGGGCAAGCGCCTGGCCGATACCACCGGCGGCGCCAAGGACTGCAACTTTCATCCTAAACTCCTTATTATGGTTAATTTAGTCTTTCGTTATTCCGTCGCCTGGACCTTAATTCACAAGATGAACAATTACAATGATTATGGCTGAAGAATGCATTATTGTGCGTAGCAATAGAACAGCGGCGCACTTTATGCTTCCTGACTGACCATCCAGCAAAGCGAAGTACCGGATCGACTATTGGTTACAATACACCCAGCCAGTTGCGCAAAACAACACCAACTCAATAACATTTCATTTACTTTTACATGGCTTTAAGCGTTGTGATGAGAACATGTTCCTTATACGTTTTTTTTGCTAAAATATGCCCCCTTCATAACATTATTGACCTATCCTTTCGCGGATTATTTGCATAAAAATTCATGGTTATGCATAATGATGTTGATTTTACCACCATAATCTGGGTGACTTATGCGAAGTTCGGCAAAACAAGAAGAACTGGTTAAAGCGTTCAAAGCGCTACTTAAAGAAGAGAAATTCAGCTCGCAGGGAGAGATCGTCCAGGCGCTGCAGGAAGAGGGCTTCGAGAATATCAACCAATCGAAGGTCTCCCGCATGCTCACCAAATTTGGCGCGGTGCGTACCCGTAACGCCAAAATGGAAATGGTCTATTGCCTGCCTGCCGAGCTTGGTGTACCGACCACCTCCAGCCCGCTGAAGAATTTAGTGCTGGATATCGACTATAACGATGCCGTAGTGGTGATTCATACCAGCCCCGGTGCCGCACAGCTGATCGCGCGTCTACTCGACTCGCTGGGCAAGGCGGAAGGTATTCTCGGCAGCATCGCCGGGGATGACACCATCTTTACCACCCCGGCGCGCGGTTTTACGGTGAAAGATCTGCACGACGCCATTCTGGTTCTGTTCGAGCAGGAACTCTGAGTATTCCCCTCTGGCTATCGTCAGAGGGCGACTTCCCCTCCTTTTTGCCTCTCTCCCCCTCTCCTACGACAACAACTATTTAACAATTAGTGTCATTTACGATGCCTATACGTTCTTTTACTAACGGGAAAAGCGTAAAACGCACAAAAGATCAAATTCGAATACCTATATGATTTTATTAGAAATAAATCTTATCGCTGTCGCTAACATGTCATTTTTAATTCTTATCCGTTATAAAAAGCGCAATCCATTGTAACTATTAACGCACAAAACAATTAGCATGGTATTAATATTTTTGGTGATTAGTGTATACTTGGTTTTGTGATGAGGGTCACGAAACAAAGACCCCCAACAAAAAGATTCGACGAGGTGAACATCATGAAAATCAAAACCGCTGTAGCTGCTCTCAGTATCCTTTCTGTCGTGTCATTTGGCGCTTTCGCCGCTGATATTATCAACAGCGAGCAGGCCCAGGGCCGCGAGGCTATCGGCACGGTTTCCGTCGGCGCGGTAGCATCCTCCCCGATGGATATGCATGAAATGCTGAACAAAAAAGCGCAGGAAGAAGGGGCTTCTTCTTACCGGATTATCGAAGCCCGCACTGGCGACCACTGGCATGCCACTGCTGAGCTGTATAAATAAGTTTTAGACGTCAACGGTTAACCTGACAAAAATTCTCTACCGCGGCCCGGCCTCATACATCGCCCTGCCGCGGCAAAACAAAGACTGGAGTAAAGATTATGAAACGCGCAATGATCATCGCATCCCTTGGCCTGGCTTCCCTTCTCTCTTTCGGCGCCAGCGCGGCTGTTCAGCAAGTGAACGCAGAGCAAGCCCAAAATCTGCAATCCATGGGTACCATCTCCGTTTCCCAGGTAGGCAGTGCGCCAATGGACATGCGTCAGGAACTGGCGGCTAAAGCCGAGAAAGAAGGCGCCAGCAGCTACCGTATTATTGAAGCACGTACCGGCGATAGCTGGCACGCCACCGCTGAGCTGTACAAATAAACCCTCGTCGTCTTATTTCGACGACTTGCCCCCGCCTGTCGGGGGCTTTTTTTTGCTTATCGCAAAACCTGGTCAGATAACGCGTTCCGTTTCCACAACGGAACAACGAGTTACAGGTTGGCATCTTTATCTTTCGACCTATCGGCAGTATGTAGCGGTGCGCCGAGTGTCGCTTTAAACCAGTTAACGACCCGGTCGATAACCGGCTTCTGATACCAGCTATCATCACCATGTTCAGCGCCTTCGATCAGCACATACTCTGCCTTATTATCTTTCGCTATTAATGCCTTATAAAGCTGGGCGCTTTGTACGGGTGACACCAGAGAGTCAGCGCTGCCATGCATAATCAAAATCGGCGGTTCGTTACGGGCAATATGCCCCATCGGGCTGGCATTGAGTGCTTTTTGTCTGTCGCTGCCAATCGTAGCGCCAGGCCAGTTGCGAAATGCACTGCCATGCACCAGGAGCGCTTCCGTCACGGCAGGCGAGGCGTGCACTTTCTGAATCTCAGGTGGGAAGCCTTCACCTATATTCAACAGGTTAGAGATGCCGTATAGCGTCACTGCCGCCTGAACCGCAGAGGACTGGTCGAGAAAATCGCCCTGTTCCCAGCTTTTCTCACTCTGAGTTAACGCCATCATCTGCGCCATATAGCCGCCTGCAGAATCGCCCAGCACGCCGATACGTTTAGGATCAATGCCATATTCCGCTGCGTGCGCGCGCAGATAGCGGATAGCCGCTTTGCCATCGACAACCGGTGCCGGAAACGTGTCTGGCACAGTGCGGTATTCTGCTGCTGCGACGACAAACCCGGCTTGCGCCAGCGCCATGCGCATTTCGATAAATTTATCCCATGCCGCGCTGGTGAATCCACCGCCAGGGAAGTAAACAATGGCGGGCTTCAGATCGTGGTTTCGCGGCACCAGCAAAGACATATGCATCTGACGAACGGAAACCGCATTTTTAATCTGGCTGTAAACCACGCCATTGAAGGTATCAATACGGCCACGGGTATGATCTACGCGCATAATCTGCGCGCCATCAGCGTAACCGGGGAGTTCCGCGGCGTAAGTCGTCGCCGCAATGGAGCCCAGCATCAGGCCACTGGTCAGTATAAAAGGAAGGGTTTTCATGGTTGGCGTCCTGGATAAGACCTGCAAAACGCAGATCAAATAAAATATGCATTCATGGTTCAGGCAGTGTATTACCGAAAAATAACGGTGAATAATGCGCTTTTTGCATCAAATCCATCAGCTTTTTAGATAAAAATGCAGTTCCCTTTAACGTATTGCGCAGAATTAAGGGGCCAATACCTTTTCGTTAAACGCTGACCACGAACGACAGCGCCTCACCACCACGTTCGCTGCCCTGGGTCTATAAATATGGGGATAATGGCGCCTTCCCCCAGAACGTCAATACGATGTTTACCGGCAAAACGGTTCGACTTTTTATCGCTGTCTGGCGTTAAAGCGCAACTCCCCCTCCAGCTCTTCCTCTGCTTCATCAAATAATAAAATCAGTGCGCCAAAACGCCGACGCTGCTTGTCATTTAAATGAATAAATTCAATGTCCAACGGTAACGGCAACATCCCACCGGTCACCGCATCCCACAGCGCATCGAGATTATTCACCTTATCGTGAGCCAGTGCGAAGGTTCGTGAAAACTCGCGATAGAAATCCTGCTGTTCGGCAATTTCGTCAAAATCAAACGTATAGGTGGTCATGGCAGCCCTCCCGTATTCTATTCCTGTCGCCGTTAAGTATAGCGATAAAAAAACCGACGCCTGAGCGTCGGTTTACGGGTTAACTGCTGGTCAGCGCATGCTGGTATTTGTGCAGCATCTCCACCAGTCGCCGCACCGGTTCGGTCACCTGCGGCGAGGCCTCCCAAACCCGTAGCTTCTCCTGGTAGACGTCAAGCTCAGCCAGCAGCTGAGTGAAATAGCGCCGACGCTTATCATCGCTGCCGGCGGAAATCACATGATCCGCAGTACGGCGTAACTGTCGATGGAACGCCGACAGATCGTCATTTACCGGAACGGGCGCATCACGCAGGCGCTGATGGGCGATAATCAACGTCAGTGCCAAACGGAAGCGAGCGACATCGCCAGGAAATTTATTGAGCAATAAAAACAGCTGCTGATAGAGTGCGGGCAGATGATTCTCTTTGCGACGCGCCGAGTTGGTGGTCAGCGAAGAAACCGCCGCCGAGACAAACTGGTTCAACAGCACCCGACCGGTTCTGGCCCGTGAGTTATCCCTGACAATGAGAATGACCATCAGGGCAAGAAAACAACCGACAATCTGCCCCAGCGCGCTGTCGAGGAACTGACTGAACTGGAACTGCATCGGATTATCCAGCACCAGAATGTTAATGGTGCTCGCCAGCGCCCCCAACGATCCGAGACGCCTTTTCTGCACTTCTATCCCGATAAAGAACGCCATCGCCGCCAGGCTAATGCAGAGCAGCAGCATGCTCTGCTGCGTCGCCGGCATGATCACCAGGAAGTACAAGGTGCCCAGCGGTAACGCCGCCAGGGTGCCGTAGAGGAAATCTATCGCCACCATTCGGGGATTCGGCAGACGCATGGCCAGCGCGGTAACCACGGCAATCATTACCATCGCGCCGCTGCCTGAAGTCCAGCCCGTCCACAGCCAGAACAGCGTCCCGAGAATACAGGAGACGGAGGTGCGCCAGAAGTTTACCATCGCGTGATGACGTTCGGCGGACTCTACTTTGACCACCGTTTCGCCACGCAATACGCCCTCTTCGATGCGGCTGATCTTGGTGTTGCCGACCACGCCACGCTTAAGTAATAAATAGCGCGTAGCGGCACCCACCCAGCTATAGATCGTGACTGGCGTATTATGCTCGCCTTTCCAGGTCAGGAACCGGCGCATACGCTTCAGCTGCTGGTGGACATCCTGAACCGTCTCAACCGGCTCGGCGAACAGTTCGCGGTAATCATCCGTCACCATTTCCGGGCGCGAGTTCTGGATCAGGTAGGTTTCACAAGCCTGGGTAATAAGCGTTAACGAAAGGGTATTGATGGCTTTCAGACGCTGATTCGCCTTCGCCCAGCGTGAAGATTCCATAATCAGGTTACTACGCATGCCTTCCAGGGCCGCAGTGCGACGCACCAGTGCTCCCCAGGCCTGATCCACTTCCTCTTTGTCGCCATGCGCAACGCATAGCTGCATCAGCTTATATTGCGCAATCAGCAGGTTATCCAGCTCAAGGTCGATCTCTTTTTTAATCGAACGCGGAGAGAACAGTAGGTCAGCGACGATGGCGCTAACAATACCGATAACAATTTCGCTGCAGCGCTCAACGGCAAACTGCGGCGCCAGCATCGGATCAGTATGGATAGTGATAATGATAATCAGCGCGGTGTACCCGGCCAGCCCCCAGGCATAGGAGTTCTCGACCTTGACCAGCGAGGAGATCCAGGTACAAAACCCAGCCCACAGGCAGCAAACCAGCATCATTAGCAGAGGAGCGCGGATCATCAGGATGATAATGACCAGCGCGGCAATACAGCCAATAAAGGTCCCGGCAATACGTAACATCCCGCGATAGCGAATCGCGCCAGAGTACGGCTCTCCCCCGGCGGCAAACGCTGGCCCGGCAGCGACGATCGCCGCCGTCAGCACCGCCCAGCGCGGCGTTTCGAGCTGAAAATGGAAACCGACGAACAGCGCCAACACCACCGCGCATGCAAGCTTAATAGCAAAGCGGAGGTGCCGGGGAGCAATGGTATATGTCCCCATAGCGATTAACCGAATTCGCGCAGGCGCATAGCCAGTTTCTGGAAGAAGTTAGCCTGGCTGGTGTCACGGTCTTCTTTACCGGTGATGACGACCGTCGCGGTAGTGCCTGACGGCCACAGGTTTCCCTGCTGGTGGTCGAGGCGAATACGCACCGGCACACGCTGCGCCAGACGCACCCATTCAAGGTTAGAGTCGACCGAGGCCATGCCTTTCGAATCGCTGCTGCTGCTGGCGTTGGTCACCCCCGCGGCGATACTGTCCACGGTGCCTTTCATGGTTTTGCTGCTGCCAAGCGGGGTAATCTCTGCACGGTAACCGGGGCGGACGCCTTCCAGCTTGGTTTCTTCCAGATAGGCCATGACGTAAAAGGTATTCTCTTTCACCAGCGCCACTGCAGTAGAACCGCGGGTGATAAATTCTCCGTTATAGACATTCAGGTTGGTCACCCAGCCATCCGCAGGGGCGCGGATCACCGTGCGTTCCAGATCCAGCCTGGCCAGATCGCGGCTGGCCACGGCTTTCGCCAGCTGATGCTCAACGGTTTGCAGCACGTTATTCGCCTGGTCTATCTCTTCCCGCGACATCGCCTGTACGCCGAGCTTATTGCGTCGACCGGCTTCAACGCGTTTCTCCTGGGCTAACGTCTGGTAGTAGGCGACATCGGCCTCTGCCTGATCCAACGCTTTTTGGTAACGAGGTTGGTCAATAACGAACAATACCTGGTCTTTCTTAACCAGTTGGTTATCCTTGACGTTTACCTGGGAAATCAGCCCCGAGACATCCGGTGCAATGGCCACAATATCAGCGCTAAAGCGCGCATCCCGCGTCCACGGCGAGGCGGTGTAATAGACCCAGGCGCGGAAAATCGCCACAAAGGCCAGAATGACCAGTATCACGGTAATAGCGGTACGGAGGATATTTCTTGTTAGTGTTTTCACATCAACCTCAAACGAACAAGCGCGATATCAAATAAAAAAGGCAGCAATAAAGCGCCGTATTAAACAGTGCAGGGTGCCAGACAAAATCGTAGATGCCGGTCGGAACCAGCAACCGGTGCACCAGCCAGAAGATGGCCAGCGACAACAGTAACTCGAAGAAGATCGGCGGAAACGATAAGCCGAAAATCACGATGACAGGAAACAGACTCATGATGACCTTGAATAAGAAGCGTACAGGTAGTGAGCGAGATGCGTTTATTATGTAGCTAACAATATATTAACGTAACAATTGCAGCATTATCTATAATGTGTGATCTAAATCACTTTTAAGCCAGAGTGAATAATGGAACGATTAAAACGCATGTCCGTCTTCGCCAAAGTGGTCGAATTAGGTTCATTCACCGCGGCGGCCCGCCAGCTTCAGATGAGCGTTTCCTCGATCAGCCAGACCGTTGCTAAACTGGAGGATGAACTGCAGGTGAAGCTGCTTAACCGCAGCACCCGCAGCCTTGGCTTAACAGAAGCCGGTAAAATCTATTACCAGGGCTGCCGTAGGATGCTCTTTGAAGCGCAGGATGTCCATGAGCAATTATACGCATTTAACAACACGCCAATCGGGACGCTGCGCATCGGCTGCTCTTCAACTATGGCACAAAATGTCCTGGCTCGCATAACCGCGGAGATGCTGAAAGAATACCCTGGACTCTCCGTAAATCTGGTCACCGGCATACCTGCGCCAGACCTGATCGCCGATGGCCTTGACGTGGTTATCCGCGTTGGCGCGCTGCAGGATTCCAGCCTCTTTTCCCGCCGCCTGGGCTCAATGCCGATGGTGTTATGCGCCGCCAAAAGCTACCTGACACAAGCGGGCTATCCGGAAAAACCGGCCGACCTGACCAGCCATGCATGGCTGGAATATAGCGTGCGGCCGGACAACGAATTTGAAATTATTGCCCCGGAAGGGATCTCAACCCGGGTAACCCCGCAGGGTCGCTTTGTAACCAACGATCCCATGACCCTGGTGCGCTGGCTGACGGCTGGGGTGGGCATCGCTTACGTACCGCTGATGTGGGCGATCGAGGAGATCAACCACGGTGAGCTGGAGATCCTGCTGCCCAGCTATCAATCCGATCCGCGACCGGTCTATGCCCTGTATACGGAAAAGGATAAACTGCCGCTGAAAGTGCAGGTCTGCATCAACTATCTAACGGAGTATTTTGTCGACGTGGCAAAAATTTATCAGGGGATGCACGGGCGCGGAATCGCCCGGTGAAGCGGTTCCCGGCGGTGCCGGGAACCTGGTAAGGATCAGGCGGTGCCGCCGACGGTAAGGTTATCGACCTTCAGGGTCGGCTGGCCGACGCCCACCGGTACGCTCTGGCCCTCTTTACCGCAGACGCCGACGCCGTTATCCAGGCGTAGGTCGTTGCCCACCATCGAAATCTGCTGCATGGTCTCAATGCCGGAGCCAATCAGCGTGGCCCCTTTCACGGCCTTCGTGACCTTCCCTTTTTCGATCAGATAGGCCTCGGAAGTGGAGAAGACGAATTTACCGGAGGTGATATCCACCTGCCCGCCGCCAAAGTTAGGCGCAAAGATCCCATAGTCGACCGACTCAATAATCTCCTGCGGCGTCGACTGGCCCGCCAGCATATAGGTATTGGTCATACGCGGCATCGGCAGATGCGCATACGACTCGCGACGACCATTGCCGGTCGGTGCGACGCCCATCAGGCGCGCATTGAGCTTATCCTGCATATAGCCTTTCAGGATACCGTTTTCAATCAGCACGTTGTATTGCCCCGGCGTGCCTTCGTCATCGATGGCCACCGAACCACGACGATCGACGATGGTACCGTCATCCACCACGGTGCACAGCTCAGAGGCCACTAGTTCTCCCATATGGCCGCTAAAGACCGAGGTGCCGCGACGGTTGAAATCACCTTCCAGCCCATGGCCAACCGCTTCATGCAGCAGGACGCCAGGCCAGCCGGCGCCAAGCACCACCGGCAGCATACCCGCCGGCGCAGCGACCGCCGAGAGGTTAACCAGCGCCATGCGCACCGCTTCTTTTGCCCAGGCATCGGCTCGCACGTCGCCATCCTGGGAGGCGAGGAAATAATCATAGCCAAAACGTCCACCGCCACCGCTGCTGCCGCGCTCGCGCTTGCCGTCCTCTTCCACCAGCACGCTGACGGAAAGACGAACCAGCGGACGGACGTCGGCCGCCAGGGTGCCGTCGGTGGCGGCCACCAAAATCAGCTCATAAACACCGCTCAGGCTGGCTGAAACCTCCTGCACTCGCTTGTCCGCTGCCCGGGCGACTTTGTCCACCCGACGCAGAATATCCAGCTTCTCTTCCCGACTCATGCTCTGCAGCGGATCGATGCTGGTGTAAAGGGCAGTATGCTCTACGGCGCCGAGGGTCTGTACTTTGCCATTGCCGGTCTCGCGTACAATGGTCCGCGCCGCCTGGGCGCTCTGCTCCAGCGCCAGCTTGCTGATCTGGTCCGCATAAGCAAAACCTGTTTTTTCGCCGCTGACGGCGCGCACGCCTACGCCCTGGTCAATGTTGTACGACCCATCTTTAATGATGCTGTCTTCCAGAACCCAGGATTCGTGATAGCTCGACTGAAAATAGAGATCGCCGTAATCGAGGCGGCGCTCGGTCAGTTGACCAAGAATGGCAAACAGATCCTGATGATTCAGGCCATTTGCCGATAGTAATTGTTCACTTACCAGGTTCAGACTCATTGTTATGCTACTCGTTTGTTGCCGCCTGACAGGCGGAAATACAGAAGGCTATCTATTGAGATTGCGGCAATTCCCGGCAATCGTCAAATCATTGCTTTTTGTTGCTGCGCGCCTGGCGCAGCACTTCATTGATCTGCGGCTGGTCAATCGGGCCGGTGATGCGATAGCGCAGTATCGAGACTTTGTTCCACAGCGGCCCCAGTACCTTGCTGGCGGCAAACACCGCCGCGCCGACGATGGGGTTGACGGCAAAGGCCGCTGCCACGCCGACGGTCGCGGAGATCTCCGGCGCGACTACCGCCTGCAGATCCAGCTGGCGACGCACCAGATCGACCGATCCTTTCATAGCAATATCCGCTTCAAGGCCATCTACCAGGGTATCATCGGTATGCAGTACGCCATCCTTAATCCATGCCGTACTGTTAATCGAGTCGAAGTAAAAGCCTTCGCTGAAGGTATCGCTAAAGTCAAAACGTAGCTTGCGCAGCAGGGCATCGACGCTCAGCAAACGCAGCAGTTGTCCTGCGTGTCCGGTACTCAGATCGGTGAACTGCCCCTTGCCCAGGTGGCTTTTAATGATGCCATTGAGCGACGCCACATCTGGCGACCAGGGCGGCGCGCGCCAGTGCAGATCGTAGTCGATATCAAACGACGAATCCTTCACCGGCGTGGAAACGCCGAAGAAATCCGCAAACTCATCCGTTTTATTGCCATGCAGTCTGCCTTTTAGCGATGTGCGTACCCCGGAAGGCGCGTTCACCCACACGCCGTCGGTTGTCAGCCGGCCAAACCCGGTATCCACCAGGCCGTTGGTAAGCGTTAAGGTATCGCCCTTGATCGTCACATCGCCGTCGATACGGCCATATTTTTGTCCCCACAGCCAGCATTCGGCGCAGCGCAGCTGTAGGTCGGGCCAGCCGTGGAAATCCAGCCGCGTTTCTGCCTGCGGAACCGCATTCCCCGTCCCGGCCTGGCCGCTGGCGCTGGTCGGGTTGAAATAGAGATAACGCACATTTGCCAGCCACGGAGCGTTATCACGCATCGTCAGGGTGGCGTTGATCTCACGTCCATGCGCCTCAACCTGGGAACCGCCGGCGACCGGCTGCGACATCAGACTGACGTTATTCCATTGCTGACCGGCAAGCGCCAGCGACGGCGTCTGCAGCACAATGCGTGATGGAAAGAGCACACTGCTGCTGACTTCATTTGCCGCTCCATTCTGGAAGAGCGCCAACCACTGCGCACCATCCATCGGCGGCAAATTAAGCTCAACGCCAGACTGGTCCGGCAGCGGAGAGAGACCTTTGCTGTCCGTGGTAAGGATCGCTCTATCCAGCGTCAGCTTATGATTGAGCAACCAGCGGCTGTTAATATGATTCTTCGCCCCGACGGAGCCGGTCAGGTCGAAGCTGTTCAGGCCGCCGACGACGTTAATTTTGACTGGTAGGGGTTCGCCGGCGGGCTTGCTGACCGGCGAAGGTAAGCGACTGCTCACATTCTTCAAATCGCCGTTGATATCGACCTTATAGCTGGCATTGCCATGGTACGGCAGTTCGATAGCGACCTTGCCATCCCACGGGACGCTGCCGCTCAGCGCCTCATTCACAGCTTTCGGCAGCAGCCCGGTGCGCGACGGCTGCCAGTTGGCGTTCATCCCGACGTCCACCTGAAAGGCTTTTTCACCTTCGCGGGTGGAAAAATTGAGGTTCAGTGGCTGATTAAACCAGGTCGCGCTCAACGTCTGACTATTGAGATCGCCATTCACAAAGCTGAAATCACCGCTCAGGTTATGCAGTGTAGTATCTAACGGCTTGATAAACAGGCTGTTATTTTTTAAGTGCACATCGCCTTTTGCGGTAGTCATTTCGCCGTCAAGGGGAATATTAAGATGTAAGCGAGCGCTCACATCCCCATCCAGCTGCAGGGAATCCAGCGCCGCCCCGAGCGACTCTTTCAGCGGCGTGGTGTTGAAGTAAGGTCCAACCTCTTTACCCGGGCCTTTAATATCGGCATCAATCAGCAATTTTTCCTGCGCATAGTCCGGGATCGCGGCATCAAGATTGCTGGCAGTCACGTTGCCGAGCATCGCTTTATCCGCCCGCATCCACAGGCCGTTGTTGATAAAATTGAGGTCGATGTTCAGCCCGGTTAGCGCCGGCCAGTCCGGTTGAAAGGCAAAAGTGGCGTTCTTCAGCGGGACATAAACCTGGAACTGGCCTTCATTATGCGGATACGGGAATAGATGCGGATTGCCGCCATACACCAGCGTCGCATCGCTGGCTTGCCCCGCTTTAATCGCGCCGCTGAGGTAATCCACCAGCGCTTTACCCATCAGGTTTTCCGGAAAGTAACGCCACGCCTGGCCACCGTCATTGGTGCTGATGCCCGCCAGAATACCCAGCCACGGGTCGTCCCCCTGCGGTTGCAGATAACGGAAGCCGCCGCGGGCGCGTACGCCCGTCGCCTGCACGTCAATATCGTGGCCATCGAGCATAAACCCTTTGTCGTTTTTCACCCAACTGAGCGTGGCTTCGCCAGCGGCGATCTCCAGCGGCGCGCGGAAAACGCCAGCATACGGCATCAGCGCCTTCGCCATCCGGGCGCGAAGTTCCCCGTGCTCAACGCTGCCAGCGAGACTGCCAGAAAAGTGCTCCGCCCCCGGCAGAAGTTTCCACTGCTTCCACGCCAGATCGCTCCACTGCACCTGAAAGCGTGTTTTCTCGGTCGCCTGCAGGGGAATATCGAGAGCCAGCAAATTGATTTTGCCGCTGGGCTGCGTGGTACGCCAGAGTTCGCCCAGGGAAGGTGCCAGTTTATCGGCAAACGGCTGTAACCCGCTGAGGCCAGTGAGGGCTAAGTTACTGGCGCGAATGCGTAATTCATCGCTTCGCTGACCATCATTGCCACCGACGTCCTGCGCCGGGATCCAGGCCATCGCCAGCGCGCCGCTTGGCCACGGTTTATCGTCGATAGCGATCCGGGTATCAGGAATATAGAAGCCCCAGCTTTGCTTATCGTGGGAGAGATGCGCCGTCAGGTTATCCACCGACAAATGATGGACTTCGTTATCGCCCTGCCAGCTGGCGCCGCCTTTTTTCAGCCATACATCGCCGCTGGCCACATCGCCTTTTTCAATGGTCATCCAACCTTCGAGGCTGAAGCGGGCGCTTTTCAGGGCAATATTGTCCTGCATCCAGCGACCCAGCCACGGTTTGACGTCAATATCGTCAGCCTGCAGCCACACCCGGCCTTTATTCAGCAGGCCATCCTCATCACGGAGATCCATCCGCACCTGCATGACGCCATGCTGGCCGGTGAGACTGGAAAGACTGAGCTGCCCCTCGGCGCGGTGACGGTTCCTGCCGTTAAGCCAGGTCAGCTGTGGAACCGCTAGCTCCGCCCGCTGGCCGGAAAGGGTCAGGAAGCTCAGATGGCTGTCGCGCAGAGTAAAGTGATCGAACTGACGTAAAAAGAGATCGCTGATGCGGTCGCCTTTCAGGCTGTCACCACCGTCGTTAGTCTGAATAGGAGTGTTAGTATGGACCTGCAACTGCCAGAAAGTGAGGTCGCGGAACTGCCAGCGCATATGCAGCAGGCTCTGCCAAACGTCCAGCGCCAGGGTCACGCGTTTTACCGCCATTGTGCCGCCATCTTTCAGACCGACATGAATATCACGGACATCTAACGTTGGACCAAAATTTTGCCAGCTGGCGCTGATCTGCGAGGCGTCCACCGGCGCACCGGTAAGCGTGGAGATCTTCTCCAGCAGCTGTGGACGCCAGGCGTCGAGCTGAGGCAACACGAGACGCAAGCCACTCACCAGCAGCGCGACGATAACAATCAATGTTGCCACGGTGAGCAATAAAATCCCGGGCAGTCGCCTCACGCCTCTCTCCTTGTCAGCCGCACAATGACGCGGTGTCTTACATCATAACCACATCGAACTGCTCTTGATTATAGAGCGGCTCAATTTGTACCTTCACCTGCTTGCCGACAAAGATTTCCACTTCCGCCAGCGCGTGCGACTCTTCCCCTTTCAGGGTTTCCGCCACCGCAGGGGAAGCATAGACCAGGAAGCGATCGGAATCATAAGCATGATGTACGCGAACGATCTCCCGCATAATCTCATAGCATACCGTTTCGACCGACTTTACCGTTCCGCGTCCGTGGCAGGTCGGGCACTCGTTGCACAGCACATGCTCCACGCTTTCGCGGGTGCGTTTACGGGTCATCTCCACCAGCCCCAGCTGGGAGAAGCCGTTAATGCTGGTCTTCACCCGATCTTTACTCAGCGCTTGCTCTAAAGAATGCAGCACCCGTCGACGATGATCTTCATTGTTCATGTCGATGAAATCAATGATGATAATACCGCCGAGGTTACGCAAACGCAGCTGGCGGGCTATCGCCTGGGTGGCTTCAATGTTGGTATTGAAGATAGTATCGTCAAGATTGCGGTGCCCGACAAACGCCCCGGTGTTGATATCGATGGTGGTCATCGCCTCGGTCTGATCGATGATCAGATAGCCCCCGGACTTGAGCTCGACCTTACGCTCCAGCGCGCGCTGAATTTCGTTCTCAACATCAAAGAGATCGAATATCGGCTGACGGCCGCTGTAGTGTTCCAGCTTGCTGGTCATTTCCGGGATATATTCGGCGGTGAATTCGAGCAGCGCTTCGTAGGTCAGTCGCGAGTCAACGCGAATACGGTCAAGATGCGCATCGGCAAAATCACGCAGCACGCGCTGGGCCAGCGCCAGTTCGCCATACAGCTGATAGCGGGTCTGGTTGCGTTTTTTACGCTCCATCACCTTGGTCCATACACGCTTAAGATAGGCGGCATCCGCGGCCATCTCTTGCTCGTGAACGCCTTCCGCAGCGGTGCGAATGATAAACCCGCCCTGTTCATCACAGTATTCTGCGACAACCTTTTTCAACCGCTCGCGCTCGGCTTCGCTTTCAATACGCTGAGAGACGCCCACGTGAGAGGCGCCTGGCATAAAGACCAGATAACGGGAAGGCAGGGTTATGTCAGTGGTCAGACGCGCACCTTTGGTCCCCAGCGGATCTTTAACCACCTGGACCATCAGGTCCTGCCCCTGGCGCACCAGCTCCGAAATATCGCGCACGGTAAATTGCTTTTGCTCCTCACCGGCGACGCACTCGGTATGCGGCATGATATCGGAGGCGTGGAGGAACGCCGCCTTATCCAGACCAATATCTACAAAAGCCGCCTGCATTCCGGGCAGCACTCGGCTAACACGACCTTTGTAGATATTGCCTACTATTCCGCGTCGCGCTTCACGCTCAATATGGATTTCCTGCAGAATACCGCCATCAATATACGCAACGCGCGTTTCGGATGGCGTTACGTTAACTAATAATTCAGCCGTCATCTTTATCCCTTTTCTTTACGCAGTGAGTTAAAGTTACTGAGCAACTCATACGTTTCCACCAGCGGTAAGCCGACTACGGCGTGATAGCTGCCATTAATCTTCCTGACGAAGCAACCACCCAACCCTTGAATACCGTATGCACCTGCTTTATCTAAAGGCTCGCCGCTGGCCACATAATTGGCGATATCCTGCTCGCTAAGCTGCCGAAAGGTCACTTCCGTGACCACCAGACAGTCCAGCGTCTGCTGCTTGTCCGCCAGCGCCACCGCGGTCATGACCTGATGGGTGTGGCCGGAAAGCAGACGCAGCATCGCTGCAGCGTGTTCAACATCGCGCGGTTTTTCCAGCACTTCGCCGTTAAGAATAACAATCGTATCCGCCCCCAGCACGGGCAAATCACGCGGCGCCATCGCTACTCCGGCCTGCGCTTTTTCGCGCGCCAGGCGAGTGACATAGTGCTGGGCGCTCTCCTGCGGCTGGCGCTGCTCTTCAATGCCAGGAACCAGACGCTCGAAAGCGATACCAAGCTGAGTCAGCAGTTCCTGCCGACGCGGGGAACCAGAAGCGAGATACAGAGTTGTCATATCAACCTTATTGCACGGCAAATTGCTGACGCACTTTGCGCATCAGCAGGAAGAGCCATGGCCAGAGGACACCGTTTACTACACTACTCCAGAATACTTCCGGACGGAAAGAGACGTTGATCACTAAAAACTCTGCCCAGAAAACAATGATATCCACGGCCAGGGATAACAGCATGACCACCAGCGCCTGTTGCCACAGCGCCAGATTACGGAACAGCTGATACTTCAGCGCCACCAGATAGGCGACGATGCTTAAAGACAACGCGCGAACGCCGAGCGTTGAACCGCTGATGAGATCAAGAATAGCCCCCATCACGAAGCCCGTCCCCACGTTCACCCGGTGCGGCAACGCGAGGATCCAGTAAAGCAGGATCAATAATACCCAGTTGGGCCGGAAAACGCTGATGTCTGCCGGCCAGGGCATAATTTGCAGCAATAGCGCGATAAGAAACGAGAGCCAGATAACCCAGCGTCCCTGGCTACGGTAACTTGCCACTATTGCCCCCCTGCAGGCTGCGACGGCTGAGAGGGCGTCAGCCCGGTGGCAGGCGCCGGCATCTGCGGCCCCATCGCATCCGGCGCAGGCAGTACCTGCGGCATCATCTGCATCAGACGTTCGTTAGCCACCCGATGAACCTCTTCCGGGGTCATCGGGTTAGCGCCATTGCGATCGGCGCCCCACAGCAGCAGCAGATAGCGCAAGCGCTGCAGCCCGGCCGTCGGACGCGCCTGAATCACGGTATAGGCGCGCTGGGTGTCCAGTTTCACCGAGGAGACCACTCCGACCGGATACCCTTCCGGGAAACGGCCGCCAAGGCCGGAAGTCACCAGCACGTCGCCGACGCGAATATCGGTATTCGCCGGCAGATGCTCAAGCTGGAGATCATCGGTACAGCCGTTACCGGCGGCAATCACACGAATGTCGTTACGCAGAACCTGGATCGGCAGCGCGTGAGTGGCATCGCAGATCAGCAGCACCCGGCTGGTCATTTTCGCCACGGCCACGACCTGCCCCACCACGCCTTTATCGCTGATAACCGGTTGGCCTTCGTAGACGCCGTTCACGCTGCCCTTGTCAATAACCACCTGATCGCTGTAGGGGTCGTTGACCGTTGAGATGACCTGCGTCACCATTTTTTGCTCGTCCTGGCGCAACGGCGAGCCAAGCAGCTCACGCAGGCGCGCGTTCTCCTGCTTGTACTGGCCAAGCATCAGCAGATCGCTGTTTTTCAATAACAGCTCCTGACGCAGCGCGCGATTTTCCAGTTCGAGCTGGTCGCGGGTAGCCAGCGTCTGCGATACGCTGTCGAGCAATTCCCGGGGACCATTTGAGACAAAGTAGAAAGGGCTGACGGCTGTATCCATGTACGTTCTGATTTGACTAAACGTACCCAGGCGGCTGTCGGCGATAATCACGCCAAGCGCCACCAGCACCGCCAGAATAAGGCGAATCTGTAGCGAGGGGCCACGGCTAAAAATTGGCTTCATAGGCTATGCGTATTCTCGTGTCAGTAAAGACCAGGGGCAGCTCGTATGCCACCCCGGACCTTCAGGCTGACTACTCTTCGCTAAACAGGTCGCCGCCGTGCATGTCGATCATTTCCAGCGCCTTGCCGCCGCCACGCGCTACGCAGGTCAGCGGATCTTCTGCAACCACGACTGGAATACCGGTTTCTTCCATTAACAGACGGTCCAGGTTGCGCAGCAGCGCACCACCGCCGGTGAGAACCATCCCACGTTCAGAGATATCAGAAGCCAGTTCCGGCGGGCACTGCTCAAGGGCAACCATAACCGCACTCACGATGCCGGTCAGCGGTTCCTGCAGCGCTTCAAGAATTTCGTTTGAGTTCAGGGTAAAGCCGCGTGGCACGCCTTCCGCCAGGTTACGGCCACGAACTTCGATCTCGCGTACTTCATCGCCCGGGTAAGCCGAACCGATTTCGTGCTTGATACGCTCGGCGGTCGCTTCACCGATCAGGGAGCCATAATTACGACGCACGTAATTGATGACAGCTTCGTCGAAGCGGTCACCACCGATACGTACCGAAGAGGAGTAGACCACACCGTTCAGGGAGATGACCGCCACCTCGGTAGTACCACCACCGATATCCACCACCATAGAGCCGGTTGCTTCAGAAACCGGTAAGCCTGCGCCAATCGCTGCCGCCATCGGCTCTTCAATCAGGAACACTTCGCGAGCGCCTGCGCCTTGCGCGGATTCGCGAATGGCACGGCGTTCTACCTGGGTGGCGCCAACCGGCACGCAGACCAGCACACGCGGGCTCGGGCGCATAAAGCTGTTGCTGTGCACTTGCTTAATAAAGTGCTGCAGCATTTTTTCCGTCACGAAGAAGTCAGCGATAACGCCATCCTTCATCGGGCGGATCGCCGCGATATTACCCGGGGTACGGCCGAGCATCTGCTTCGCTTCATGACCCACGGCAGCGACGCTTTTCGGCGATCCGGCACGATCCTGACGAATGGCCACCACGGAAGGCTCATTCAATACGATGCCTTGTCCTTTTACGTAAATAAGGGTATTCGCGGTACCCAGGTCAATGGACAGGTCATTGGAAAACATGCCACGAAATTTTTTTAACATACTAAGGGATAATCCTGAAAGCTGGGGCGGAAAACAAAATCCGCTTACTTTACCAACCACACGCAGCAGCGACAAGGCGCAAAAATCACCTGCTGCGGTGAAAATTAGTGCAGTTCATTTCCTTTGTTACAAATTTTTCCGGCTTCGTTCATTGCTGAAATCTTCAGCAGCGCTCCACGCCTGAATTTGTAACCTGTCAAAGGAGGTTCACTGGCATTTACATTGCGATGATCCGGCAGGTAGACAAGCACACCCCCTTCACGATGGCGCGCGTTATTCTACGTGAAATCACGCTAAACGGCAGATCAAACCGAGTATCTTTGCGAATATTTTTTCACATTTGTGTCAAGTGGCTGTGAGGCGGCAAAAAATTCCCCCTGCCCGCCCGTGACACCGCATTGAGACAGTACCAGCCACTCGCTACGGCTGCGTACGCCCGTGGCAAAAACTTGCATAGGCATGCCTTTACAAGCTTCTACCAGGCTTTGCACCAGCAGCTGGTTCTCGCTGCGCTTTTCGATGTTGCGCGCCAACCCTGGATGCAGTTTGATCACTTCCGCATCCAGCTGTTTGATCCAGCTGGTTCCCACCAGGGTTAATCCCGCCTGAACCACTGCCACCCGAACGCCCAGGGCGTTAACCAATCGCATAACGGGCTGCAGGCGGCCGATATATTGACAAACATCTGCCTCAGCAAGTTCAAAAATAATCCGCTGACGCTGCGATTTTTCACATTGCATGAGGGCATCGCGCAGCCAGCGCTGGAAACGCGGACGGATCAGCGACTCTACCGACAGTTGCAGAGCCAGGTTTTCCTCGGGCCAGAAGCCTAAAAATGGCAGCAGGCGCGTCACCTGCAGGCGGTCATACTCCTCCGCCAAACCAAACTGCAGCACCATCGGCATGTATTCCGCTGCAATCACCTCTTCTTTACCGTCGTACATCCGCGACATCAGTTCGCGGTGATGCACCCGCCCGTCACGGGTGACAGCAGGTTTTTGATATAACCGCGGCCCGCCGCGACTGAGCATCTGTTCGATCAGCGTCCGCCAGCGGACGTTACCGCGGCCTTTCTCCGGAAGGGTGTCATCATAGACCGACCAGCTGTTGCTACCCTGCAACACCGCATTACGCGTCGCCGCTTCTGCATGTTCCATGACCTGCGCTGTCGATTGCCCACTGCGGAAAGAACAAATGCCGATATGCATCATATCGTCACGATCAAGAATGCGCGTCGGTGGCAGCGCGTCCATGGCCTTCAGCAACAGTCCAGCGATGCTATCCGCCTCTTTTAACGTACGATGCGGCAGCAGCACGGCAAAGTCGCTACGATGATAGCGCGCCAGTAGTGCGCCGGGATAACGCATAATAAAGGTAGAGAGCAGGTTGATAAGCGTAAAGTAATGCTCTTCGGCTGCCGCCCGTCCCCAGTTGTCCCGCAGCAAATCAAACTCCGGAAGACGGATCATCATGACAATGCCGTAGGCGCCCACCTTCTCCTGATCTTCCAGTAACGTGGCCAGCTGATTATCAAAAAACAGGCGGTTATTCAGGCCGGTTTTGGAATCCTGTGCCGCATAGGAGCGAATCAGGGTATCCATCCTGCTGCGCTGATCGCTGGCAAACTGCAGCTCCGACAGCAACATATCCAGCGCGCTACTGGTGCTGGCCGGCCACTCATAGACCGACCCGCGCACCTGTGGTCCGCGCTCGCCGCTCAGGATGCGCGTGGAACGAAGCTCAAGCAGCTCCTGGCCAGCTAACTGGCGGCGGATCCAGCGAACAGCGAAGAAAATAATCACCACCATGAAGCCAATGGAGATCGACAACGGAGCCGTGATCGACAGTGAACGGAAATAGTTCACCATCGGGTCAACGTAGACCAGATGCAGCGTAATACCAGGATGTTTAAGCGACGGAACCGTGATCTCACGGAATTGCTCATGGCTGCCGAGCGGGCGATAGCTATCGGGTCGGGAATGGCTGTAGAGCGGCTTGCCGTTCAGCATGAAATCGATATGCACGATCTCGATCGGCGTCATCAGCTCATCCAGTTGCGGCTCAAGCCGGTCAAACGAGGTAGTGATGAGCCGGTTATCCAGCATCGTTGCCACCGCCTGCACACGGTTTGCGACCTTGTTCTCAATACCGTTATAAAAACTCAGCGAAGCACCAATCAGCGTGACGAAGATGGTCAGGCTAGTTAGCAGCGTGATAAAGGCTGAGAACTTCGTCGTTAATCGCATCCCTGTGTTAACTCCGCGAGTGAATAACTGCCCGATGAACCATCAGGCCCCCTGCCGGCGCGCGCCTTGCCGCTAGCATTAACCTTTTAAAGCGCGACGCATACTATCAAAGATGGCGAGTCTGGCAATGGAATGCGTATTATCGGCGAAAGTATGCCGATAGCGAGTATAGTCGGCAGAAAAAATTTGCCAATCGTCTCCCACCTGCGGCCTGCGCCACAGGCGCTTTAATTTTAGACGCTGGATGGCAACCCCGCGCCAGCGGCGCACAGTATTGAGGATTTACCTTGTGACCCCTTTTGCCTGATAAAGATGCCGGGTCATGCGCGGTAAAGGAAACGTCTTGTGCCACTTTCCGATGATTCCTGGTCTTCTGCGCACCTGGCAGGGCGGCGTTTGATATCCTTAATGTGCAATTTTTCGTGACATATTCGCGATAAATCGCCGTCTCCGTCATGCTTAGGGAAACGCATGACGGAGAACACCATGAAAAGAAAAATACTGACGGAAGCCGACGTCACGGCCGAATCCGTTTTTATGCTGAAGCGGCGCCAGGTGCTGAAAATGCTGGGCATCAGCGCGACCGCGCTTTCACTACCCGCTACCGCACAGGCCGATCTGCTGGACTGGTTTAAAGGTCACGATCGCCCGCCGGCTCCGGCCGGCAAAGCACTCGACTTTGCCAGGCCCGTCGAGTGGCAGTCAAAGCTGACGCTTACCCCGGAAGATAAGGTTGCCGGTTACAATAACTTTTATGAATTCGGCCTCGATAAAGCCGATCCGGCGGCGAACGCAGGTAGCCTGCGCACCGATCCCTGGACACTGACCATCGGCGGTGAAGTGGCGAAGCCGCTGACCCTTGACCATGACGATCTGACCAAACGCTTTCCGCTGGAAGAGCGCATTTACCGTATGCGCTGCGTGGAGGCCTGGTCGATGGTAGTTCCCTGGGTCGGTTTCCCGCTGCATAAACTGTTAGCGCTGGTGGAGCCCACCAGCAACGCACGCTATGTAGCCTTCAAAACCCTCTACGCCCCGGAGCAAATGCCAGGGCAGAAAGATCGTTTTATCGGCGGGGGACTCGCTTATCCTTATGTGGAAGGGCTGCGCCTGGATGAAGCAATGCATCCGTTGACACTGCTTACCGTCGGTGTATATGGCAAAGCGCTGCCGCCGCAAAACGGCGCGCCGGTCCGCCTGACTGTACCGTGGAAGTATGGTTTTAAAGGCATAAAATCCATCGTCAGCATCGAACTGACTCGCGACAGGCCGCCAACTACCTGGAATATGGCGGCACCGGACGAATACGGTTTCTTTGCCAACGTCAATCCCCATGTCGATCACCCCCGCTGGTCGCAGGCCAGCGAACGGTTTATCGGGGCCGGCGGCGTACTCGACGTGAAGCGTCAGCCGACACTGCTATTCAACGGCTATGCCGACGAAGTGGCCTCACTGTATCGCGGCATGAACCTGCGGGAGAACTTCTAGTGCGTTTCACCGTCAAACAGATCGCCTGGTTAAAAATCTTACTTCACCTGGCGGGTTTTTTGCCGCTGATCTGGTTATTTTGGGCCGGGCACCAGGGCTACTTTAGCGCCGATCCGGCCAAGGATATCCAGCACTTTACCGGCAGAATGGCGCTTAAGTTTCTGCTGGCGACGCTGTTGGTATCTCCGCTAGCGCGCTATGCGAAGCAGCCATTATTGATTCGCGTTCGCCGCCTGTTAGGTTTATGGTGTTTTGCCTGGGCGACGCTGCACCTGACCAGCTATACCTTACTGGAGCTGGGCATTAACAATCTGGCGCTGCTGGGCTCGGAGATTATCACTCGCCCCTACCTGACGTTAGGCATGGTCTGCTGGGCGATTCTCCTGGCGCTGGCGGTAACCTCGACGCAGGCGATGCAGCGAAAACTGGGTCGTCGCTGGCAACTTTTACACAACTTCGTCTATCTGGTGGCGATCCTCGCGCCGATTCACTACCTGTGGTCAGTAAAGATCGTCTCACCCCAGCCCCTCATTTATGCCCTGTTGGCGGTGGTGCTTTTGGTATGGCGTTATAAGAAGTTCCGCCAGTGGTGGCGCTGAATCCAGTAATGTGCAGTTTCCCGCAGATCCTTTATCAACCGTGACTCTTTTTCAGATAGCGGTTGATAATCTTCCCTGATAAGACCAGTATTTAGCTGCCAATTGCTACGAAATCGTTATAATGTGCGACTTTGGTTTTCCTGACGGGGTTTTCTGACCCGGAAAAGGTGACAAGGGCGCATTGAAGGTATATGTTGTTTTTTACCCGAAAATGGCAGGAGATCGCCACACGATGGTAGACAAGTTTCACATTTTGCTTTTGAATGGGCCAAACATTAACATGCTCGGAACGCGCGAGCCTGAGAAGTATGGCACCCTCACGCTGGCTGAAATTGTTAACCGTTTAACATCTGAAGCGGCGGCGCTGAATGTGAGCCTGGATCACCTGCAGTCCAACGCGGAGTATGCGTTAATCGACCGAATTCATCAGGCTAAAGACAACGTGGACTATATCCTGATTAATCCGGCCGCGTTCACGCACACCAGCGTAGCAATCCGTGATGCGTTGCTTGCCGTGAACATCCCGTTTATCGAGATTCACCTGAGCAATGTGCATGCACGCGAACCCTTCCGCCAGCACTCGTATCTGTCAGATGTCGCCGCTGGCGTCATTTGCGGACTGGGGGCGGACGGCTATTCATACGCTTTACAGACGGCGGTAAAACGCCTGTCACAATCACACTAAACAAAGAGTACGGAACCCACTCATGGATATTCGTAAGATTAAAAAACTGATCGAGCTGGTTGAAGAATCAGGTATCTCCGAACTGGAAATTTCTGAAGGCGAAGAGTCTGTTCGCATCAGCCGCTCTGCACCGGCCGCAAGCTATCCGGTTATGCAGCAGGCGTATGCTGCGCCGATGATGCAGCCTCAGGCACCTGCCGCGGTGGCTGCCGCTCCAGCTGCCGCCGCTGAAGCGCCGGCGAAAGCGGAAATCAGTGGTCACATCGTACGTTCCCCGATGGTTGGTACTTTCTACCGCACGCCGAGCCCGGACGCAAAAGCGTTTGTGGAAGTTGGCCAGAAAGTTAACGTGGGCGACACCCTGTGCATCGTCGAAGCGATGAAAATGATGAACCAGATCGAAGCCGACAAAGCCGGCGTGGTGAAAGCCATTCTGATCGAAAGCGGCCAACCAGTAGAATTCGACGAGCCGCTGGTAGTTATCGAGTAACGAGGCGAACATGCTGGATAAAATTGTCATCGCTAACCGTGGCGAGATTGCACTGCGCATCCTGCGTGCCTGTAAAGAACTGGGCATCAAGACTGTTGCTGTGCACTCCACTGCGGACCGCGATCTAAAACACGTATTGTTAGCGGATGAGACGGTCTGCATCGGTCCGGCTCCGTCCGTAAAAAGCTATCTCAACATCCCGGCTATTATCAGTGCCGCTGAGATCACTGGCGCGGTAGCTATTCACCCGGGCTATGGCTTCCTTTCTGAGAACGCCAACTTTGCTGAACAGGTTGAGCGCTCCGGCTTTATCTTCATCGGCCCGAAAGCCGAAACCATCCGCCTGATGGGCGACAAAGTGTCCGCGATCACCGCGATGAAGAAAGCCGGCGTTCCAACCGTGCCGGGTTCTGACGGCCCGCTGACCGACGACATGGACGCTAACCGCGCCCATGCCAAACGTATCGGCTATCCGGTGATCATCAAGGCCTCCGGCGGCGGCGGCGGTCGCGGTATGCGCGTTGTGCGTAGCGACGCTGAACTGGCTCAGTCCATCTCCATGACCAAAGCGGAAGCCAAAGCGGCGTTCAACAACGACATGGTCTATATGGAGAAATACCTGGAAAACCCACGCCACATCGAAATTCAGGTGCTGGCGGACGGTCAGGGTAACGCTATCTATCTGGCTGAGCGCGACTGCTCCATGCAGCGCCGTCACCAGAAAGTGGTCGAAGAAGCGCCGGCGCCGGGCATCACCCCGGAACTGCGTCGCTACATTGGCGAGCGTTGCGCGAAAGCCTGTGTCGATATCGGCTACCGCGGGGCGGGTACCTTCGAGTTTCTGTTCGAAAACGGCGAGTTCTACTTCATTGAAATGAACACCCGTATTCAGGTAGAGCATCCGGTAACTGAGATGATCACCGGCGTTGATCTGATCAAAGAGCAGCTGCGTATCGCAGCTGGCCAGCCGCTGTCCATCAAGCAGGATGAAGTGGTGGTTCGCGGCCATGCGGTGGAATGCCGTATCAACGCCGAAGACCCGAACACCTTCCTGCCGAGCCCGGGCAAAATCACCCGTTTCCACGCGCCGGGTGGCTTTGGCGTGCGCTGGGAATCTCATATTTACGCCGGTTACACCGTACCGCCGTACTATGACTCCATGATCGGCAAACTGATCTGCTACGGCGAAAGCCGTGACGTGGCGATTGCCCGCATGAAGAATGCGCTGCAGGAGCTGATCATCGATGGCATCAAAACCAACGTCGATCTGCAGATGCGCATTATGAGCGACGAGAACTTCCAGCATGGTGGCACTAACATCCACTATCTGGAGAAAAAACTCGGTTTGCAGGAAAAATAATCCTGTACTCGCTGCAAAAGGCCGGTTAATCCGGCCTTTTTTCTTTTTCTCTCTCCTCATCTATGCCATGCGGTACAATCCCCGCTTTCTTCATCCTCAAGGGACAAAAAATGGACAAACGCTTTGTTCAGGCCCACAAAGAAGCGCGCTGGGCGCTGTGGCTGACCCTTCTCTATCTTGCTGCCTGGCTGGCGGCGGCGTATCTGCCGGGGGTCGCTATCGGTTTTACCGGCCTGCCCCACTGGTTTGAAATGGCCTGCCTGCTGGTACCGCTGCTGTTTATTTTGCTGTGCTGGGCGATGGTCAAGCTGGTTTTTCGCGATATTTCTCTGGAGGACGATGATGCAGTTTGAGGTCATTATTCCCCTGATCGCCTACCTGGTGGTGGTGTTCGGTTTATCCCTCTATGCCATGAGAAAACGCGCCTCAGGTAGCTTTCTCAATGAGTACTTTCTTGGCAGCCGCTCGATGGGCGGCTTCGTGCTGGCCATGACGCTAACCGCCACCTATATCAGCGCCAGCTCGTTTATCGGCGGGCCGGGCGCCGCCTATAAATACGGCCTGGGTTGGGTGCTACTGGCGATGATCCAGCTCCCCGCCATCTGGCTGTCGCTGGGCGTACTGGGAAAAAAATTCGCTATCCTTGCGCGTCGCTATAATGCCGTCACTCTCAATGACATGCTGTTTGCGCGCTACCAGAGCCGCCTGCTGGTCTGGCTCGCCAGCCTGAGTCTGCTGGTGGCCTTTGTCGGCGCCATGACCGTTCAGTTTATAGGCGGCGCCCGGCTGCTGGAGACGGCTGCGGGTATTCCCTACGACACCGGACTGTTGATCTTTGGGATCAGCATTGCGCTGTATACCGCCTATGGCGGCTTTCGCGCCAGCGTGCTCAACGATACGATGCAGGGTATGGTGATGCTGATCGGCACGATCGTGCTACTGGCGGGCGTGATCCACGCGGCTGGCGGCATCGGTCACGCGGTAGAGACGCTGCAGTCGATCGACGTCAAGCTGGTCTCTCCGCAGGGCGCGGAGGATATCCTCTCGCCAACATTTATGGCCTCGTTTTGGGTGCTGGTCTGCTTCGGCGTTATTGGTCTGCCACATACCGCAGTGCGCTGTATCTCCTACAAAGACAGCAAAGCCGTACATCGCGGCATCATTATCGGCACCATCGTGGTGGCGATCCTGATGTTTGGTATGCATCTGGCTGGCGCATTAGGCCGGGCGGTGATCCCCGATTTAACCGTGCCGGATCTGGTGATCCCGACGCTGATGGTTAAAGTGCTTCCGCCCTTTGCCGCCGGGATCTTCCTTGCCGCGCCGATGGCGGCGATTATGTCGACGATCAATACCCAACTTCTGCAAAGTTCCGCTACGATCATCAAAGATCTATACCTGAACTGGCGGCCGGATCAGGCGACTAACGAAAAGCGGCTTAAACGCATGTCCGCCGGCATCACGCTCCTGCTGGGAGTCTTGCTGCTGCTCGCGGCCTGGCGGCCGCCGGAGATGATAATCTGGCTGAACCTGCTGGCCTTCGGCGGCCTGGAAGCCGTCTTCCTGTGGCCGTTGGTGCTGGGCCTTTACTGGGAACGCGCCAACGCGGCTGGTGCGCTAAGCGCGATGATTGTGGGCGGCGTCCTGTATGCCGTACTGGCGACGTTGAAAGTGCAGCTTCTGGGCTTTCACCCGATAGTTCCCGCGCTGCTGCTGAGTTTGCTGGCGTTTGTGGCGGGGAACCGTTTCGGTCGTTCCGCCCCACAGGCCCCCATTTTGACTACTGATAAATAAAGAGTTTTGCTATGCCATGGATCCAACTGAAATTAAATACCACCGGCGCGAACGCTGAAGATCTTAGCGATGCGCTGATGGAGGCCGGATCGGTCTCTATCACCTTTCAGGATACGCACGATACGCCGGTCTTTGAGCCACTGCCTGGAGAAACCCGGTTGTGGGGCGATACCGACGTAATCGGCCTGTTCGATGCCGAAACCGACATGAAAGCGGTCGTTGCCCAACTGGAGCAGCACCCACTGCTGGGCGCCGGATTCGCGCATAAGATCGAGCAGCTCGAAGATAAAGACTGGGAGCGGGAATGGATGGATAATTTCCATCCGATGCGCTTCGGGGAGCGTCTGTGGATCTGCCCGAGCTGGCGCGACGTTCCGGATGAAAATGCCGTCAACGTGATGCTCGATCCGGGTCTGGCCTTTGGCACCGGTACGCATCCGACGACATCCCTGTGCCTGCAGTGGCTGGATGGACTCGACCTCACCGGCAAAACGGTCATTGATTTCGGTTGCGGCTCGGGCATCCTGGCGATCGCCGCCCTGAAACTGGGCGCGGCAAAAGCGATCGGTATTGATATCGACCCGCAGGCCATCCAGGCCAGCCGCGATAATGCTCAGCGTAATGGCGTTTCCGAACGCCTTGAGCTGTATCTGCCGCAGGATCAGCCAGAAGCCATGAAAGCCGATGTGGTGGTCGCGAATATCCTCGCCGGCCCATTGCGTGAGCTGGCACCATTAATCAGCGTCCTGCCCGTTTCAGGTGGTTTGCTGGGGCTTTCCGGCATTCTTGCCAGTCAGGCAGAGAGCGTCTGTGAAGCCTACGCCGGCCTCTTCACTCTCGACCCGGTAGTTGAGAAAGAAGAGTGGTGCCGGATCACCGGCCGGAAAAACTAAGCGCGATGCGGCCTACGGGCCGCATTTTTGTTTCCAGTAGCCACCAATTAATACCTGAAAATGAGAGACAGATCGCACTACAGAGTACTTTTTTGACTACAAAAACAGCGTTTTATGTCGTAAAGCAGCGAGTTAATCTAAGAAAAATCGAGAAGTTTTATGATTTTATAAATGGACACAAATTATCCATCATCCATTAAATCAATGATTAATATAAGTATTTATTCATCCCTTTTACGCTAGTCCCGGATTCATTGATCTGCAACAGAGGATTGCTCAAAGTTTGGCCTTTCATCTCGTGCAAAAAATGCGTAATATACGCCGCCTTGCAGTCACAGTATGGTCATTTCTTAACTCATGCGCATCGGACACCACCAGCTCAGAAATCGCCTGATCGCAGCGCCCATGGCTGGCATCACTGACAGACCATTCCGGACGCTGTGCTACGAGATGGGAGCGGGTTTAACCGTTTCCGAGATGATGTCCTCTAACCCACAGGTGTGGGAAAGCGACAAGTCCCGCTTACGGATGGTGCATATTGATGAGCCCGGTATTCGTACCGTGCAAATCGCCGGTAGCGTACCGGAAGAGATGGCTGCCGCCGCGCGGATTAACGTGGAAAGTGGCGCCCAGATTATAGATATCAATATGGGATGCCCGGCGAAAAAGGTGAATCGCAAGCTTGCAGGTTCAGCCCTCTTGCAGTACCCCGACCAGGTGAAGTCGATCCTGACGGCGGTCGTTAACGCAGTGGACGTTCCTGTGACACTCAAGATTCGCACCGGTTGGGAACCGGAGCACCGTAACTGCGTAGAGATTGCCCAACTGGCCGAAGAGTGTGGCATTCAGGCTCTGACTATTCACGGACGCACCCGCGCCTGCTTGTTTAACGGAGATGCTGAATACGACAGTATTCGGGCAGTTAAGCAGAAAGTTTCCATTCCGATTATCGCGAATGGCGACATTACTGACCCGCTTAAAGCCAGAGCTGTGCTCGACTATACAGGGGCTGATGCCCTGATGATAGGCCGTGCAGCTCAGGGAAGACCCTGGATCTTTCGGGAAATCCAGCATTATCTGGACACTGGAGAGCTGCTGCCCCCGCTGCCGCTGGCAGAGGTTAAGCGCTTGCTTTGTGCGCACGTTCGGGAATTGCATGACTTTTATGGTCAGGCAAAAGGGTACCGAATCGCGCGTAAACATGTCTCCTGGTATCTCCAGGAGCATGCTCCAGATGACCAGTTTCGGCGCACATTCAACGCCATTGAGGATGCCAGCGAACAGCTGGAGGCGTTGGAGGCATACTTCGAAAATTTTGCGTAATAGAAATAAAGAGCTGACAGAACTATGTTCGAACAACGCGTAAATTCTGACGTACTGACCGTTTCTACCGTTAACTCTCAGGATCAGGTAACTCAAAAGCCCCTGCGTGACTCGGTTAAACAGGCACTGAAGAACTATTTTGCTCAACTGAACGGTCAGGATGTGAATGACCTGTATGAGCTGGTACTGGCTGAAGTTGAACAGCCCCTGTTGGACATGGTGATGCAATACACCCGTGGTAACCAGACCCGCGCTGCCCTGATGATGGGCATCAACCGCGGTACACTGCGTAAAAAACTGAAAAAATACGGCATGAACTGATACTAGTCAGTTGCTTGCTTGATATAAAAGGCGCTCTTCGGCATGGGGAAGCGCCTTTTTTATTATTTACAGCAATAGAATAGCCTACTGGTTCACCACCCGTAGCGCAGGTCCCACCGCAATACGAGAAGCTGATATTACCGCCATTATATTATCCACCAGCGCAGGTGCCTGCTGATAAAGATTGAAACGTTGCGGGTCAAGTAGCCAGTTTTTAATCAGTCCGGAAAAAGCACTATGTAAGACGATTAAGATAACTTCGATATTTGTTTCGGCTGGCAATATATTGTTACGTACACAGCGTTGCAGGATCTCACCAATAACACAATAGTTAAAGCCAATACGTTGACGGATTTCACTTTCGGATAGCATATCTTTGGAAAACTCACAGCGCTGATAGAGAATTTGCATCAGGGCACGCTGGCGAGGATTCTCAGCAATATAGCGTAGCCCGGCAATAAACCGCTCCCGCAAAATACTTAACGGTTCCTGGTCATTCGCTTTTGCTGAGTTTGCCTGAATCAAATCCCTGAGCGGTGGCTGCTGCTGCCACATTTCATTAAACAGCTCTGTCTTACTGGCAAAATGCCAGTACACCGCGCCGCGAGTCACTCCCGCCGCATCAGCGATATCCGACAGGGTCGTGTTGCTCACCCCTCGCAGGGCAAATTGCTGGATAGCAGATTCAATCAGGAGCTGACGCGTGCGCAGCGCCTCTTCTTTCGTTTTTCTTGCCATACAAGGCCCCACTTCCCGACAAACAGCCAATATAGGATTTTCTTAATTACAATTAATCTAGCATTTGTCATGAGATATTATTTAGCAAAAATGCAGACAAGTTAATTCTGATGCAACAAGATAATTAATTATTTAAATGAATATCACCACAAAATACATTCACCAAAATAATGTCTATTTATTAAGTTTTACAATTGCGATAAATAGCAATACTGCAGTGACCATTTTTTTGTTTTTGCGTGCCTTGCTGATTGCTTAAAAATAAGTATCCCTTACATCCAACGGCGTTTATTTGTAGGATGGCAAACTGCTTTTTGATTCCCTCTTTCTTTCACAGATTCGCCGCCGAATTTGGTACGTAATCTATAAGGAACCGCAATGACGACTCACGCCAGAGTGACACTTTTATCCGGTTTAATTATCTCGGCCTTATTGCTAACCGGTTGCGATAATTCTGACAACCAGCAACCCCATGCGCAGGCGCCGCAGGTGACGGTCCATGTCGTGAACAGCGCACCGCTATCAGTCACCACCGAACTGCCGGGCCGAACCTCTGCATTTCGCGTAGCGGAGGTCCGCCCCCAGGTGAGCGGTATCATCCTGAAGCGTAATTTTGTTGAAGGAAGTGATGTCGAAGCAGGCCAGTCCCTCTATCAGATCGATCCGGCGACCTATCAGGCAGCCTGGAACAGCGCCAAAGGCGATGAGGCCAAAGCCGAAGCCGCAGCCGCTATCGCCCATTTGACGGTGAAACGTTATGTTCCACTGCTGGGTACTAAATATATCAGCCAGCAGGAATACGATCAGGCAGTGGCCACCGCACGCCAGGCCGATGCCGATGTCATCGCCACCAAAGCTGCCGTGGAAACGGCCCGTATCAACCTGGCCTACACCAAAATGACCTCCCCCATTAGCGGGCGCATCGGCAAATCAAGCGTCACCGAAGGGGCGCTGGTCACCAACGGCCAGTCGGATGCCCTGGCTACCGTCCAGCAGCTCGATCCCATCTATGTTGACGTGACGGAGTCCAGCAATGACTTCATGCGCCTTAAGCAGGAAAGCCTGCAGCGCGGCGGTGATACCAAAAGCGTTGAGCTGGTCATGGAGAACGGCCAGGCCTATCCGCTCAAAGGTTCACTGCAGTTTTCTGACGTCACTGTTGATGAAAGTACGGGCTCAATTACTCTGCGCGCTATCTTCCCTAACCCGCAGCATGTCCTGCTGCCGGGGATGTTCGTCCGCGCCCGCATAGACGAAGGCGTCGATCCGCAGGCTATCCTGGTGCCACAGCAAGGGGTGACCCGCACGCCGCGTGGTGATGCCTCCGTGATGCTGGTGAATGACAAAAACCAGGTTGAAACCCGGGAAGTAGTCGCGACTCAGGCCGTTGGCGATAAGTGGCTCATCACCAGCGGGCTGAAGCCGGGCGATAAAGTGATTGTCAGCGGCTTACAGAAAGTCCGTCCAGGCGTCACTGTCAAAGCCGAAGCGGAGCGTGCGGCGCCGGCCGTGCAATAAGGATACCCAGCCATGTCTAAGTTTTTTATTCATCGACCGGTCTTCGCCTGGGTGCTGGCCATCATTATGATGATTGCCGGCGGCCTGGCCATCCTGCAGCTGCCGATAGCTCAGTATCCGACAATCGCCCCCCCAGCGGTAGCGATCTCCGCCACCTACCCCGGCGCGGATGCTCAGACCGTACAGGATACCGTTACCCAGGTTATCGAGCAGAATATGAACGGCATCGATAACCTGATGTATATGTCGTCGACCAGCGACTCTGCCGGTTCGGTAACCATTACGCTCACCTTTAAATCGGGTACCGATCCCGATATTGCCCAGGTGCAGGTGCAAAACAAACTGCAGCTGGCCACGCCACTACTGCCCCAGGAAGTACAGCAGCAAGGGATTAGCGTCGAGAAATCCAGTAGCAGCTTCCTGCTGGTCGCCGGTTTTATCTCTGATAACCCGACCACTACCCAGGATGATATTTCTGACTATGTTGCCTCCAACGTCAAAGATCCTATTAGCCGCCTCAACGGCGTGGGCGATGTGCAGCTGTTTGGTGCGCAATACGCCATGCGCGTCTGGCTGGATGGCAACCTGCTGAACAAATACAACCTGACGCCGGTTGACGTCATCAATGCGCTGCAGGTCCAGAACGATCAGATCGCTGCGGGCCAGCTCGGCGGTACGCCGGCGCTCAAGGGCCAGCAGTTGAACGCGTCGATCATCGCTCAGACGCGGCTTAAAGATCCGCAGGAGTTTGGCAAGGTCACGCTGCGGGTCAACGCCGATGGGTCTGTCGTTCATCTGAAAGACGTTGCCCGCATCGAGCTGGGAGGAGAAAACTATAACGTTGTCGCCAGAATTAACGGCAAGCCCGCTTCTGGTCTGGGGATAAAACTCGCAACGGGCGCCAACGCGCTGGATACCGCCACTGCGATTAAAGCGAAACTCGCCGAGCTGCAGCCCTACTTCCCTCAGGGGATGAAGGTGGTTTATCCGTATGATACGACCCCTTTCGTCAAAATCTCCATTCACGAAGTGGTCAAAACGCTTTTTGAAGCAATTATTCTCGTCTTTCTTGTCATGTATCTGTTCCTGCAGAACATGCGAGCAACGCTCATTCCAACCATTGCCGTACCTGTGGTGCTGTTGGGCACCTTCGCGGTACTGTCGATGTTTGGTTACTCCATTAACACGCTGACGATGTTTGGCATGGTGCTGGCGATAGGTCTGCTGGTCGATGACGCCATTGTGGTGGTGGAAAACGTCGAGCGCGTGATGGTTGAGGAGAAACTCTCGCCAAAAGAGGCGACGGAAAAATCGATGTCGCAGATCCAGGGAGCGCTGGTGGGTATCGCCATGGTGCTTTCTGCGGTATTTGTCCCGATGGCCTTTTTCGGCGGATCCACCGGTGCGATTTATCGCCAGTTTTCGATTACCATCGTCTCCGCCATGGCGCTCTCCGTGCTGGTTGCCCTGGTACTGACGCCGGCACTTTGCGCCACACTGTTAAAGCCAGCATCGGCCGAACACCATGAGAAAAAAGGATTTTTTGGCTGGTTTAATGCCCGCTTCGACCAGAGCGTTAACCACTATACCAACAGCGTTAGCGGCATTCTGCGTGGAACAGGCCGTTATCTGGTGATCTACCTGGTGATAGTCGTGGGAATGGCCGTGTTGTTCATGCGTTTGCCTACATCCTTTCTACCCGACGAGGATCAGGGCGTCTTCCTGACCATGATCCAGCTGCCTTCCGGCGCTACTCAGGAGCGGACGCAGAAGGTGCTGGATACCGTAACCGACTACTATCTGCATAACGAGAAGGCCAACGTTGAAAGCGTCTTTACCGTTAACGGCTTCAGCTTCAGCGGCCAGGGACAAAACTCCGGTATGGCGTTTGTCAGCCTGAAGCCCTGGGAAGCACGCAGCGGTGATAAAAACAGCGTGGAGTCCATCATCAAGCGGGCCACCGTGGCCTTTAGCCAGATTAAAGACGCCATGGTTTTCCCGTTCAACATGCCAGCCATTATTGAGCTGGGTACCGCCACCGGCTTCGACTTTGAACTGATCGACCAGGGCGGACTCGGCCATACCGCCCTGACGCAGGCGCGAAACCAACTGTTGGGCATGGTGAAACAGCATCCGGATCAGCTGGTCCGGGTACGGCCTAATGGTCTGGAGGATACACCACAGTTCAAACTGGATGTCGATCAGGAGAAAGCACAAGCGCTGGGCGTATCACTCTCCGATATCAATGAAACGATATCAGCCGCGCTGGGCGGGTACTACGTCAATGACTTTATTGACCGCGGCCGCGTTAAGAAAGTGTACGTTCAGGCTGATGCCCACTTCCGTATGCTACCGAGCGATATTAACAATATGTATGTTCGTAGCGCTAACGGCGAAATGGTCCCGTTCTCCGCCTTTGTCACTTCGCGCTGGATATATGGCTCGCCGCGCCTGGAGCGCTACAACGGGTTGCCATCCATGGAGATCCTTGGTGAAGCTTCGCCAGGCAAAAGTACCGGGGAAGCCATGGCGCTGATGGAAACGCTGGCCAGTAAACTGCCGAGCGGTATCGGTTATGACTGGACCGGGATGTCTTACCAGGAACGGCTCTCCGGCAACCAGGCGCCTGCGCTCTATGCCATCTCGCTGATTGTCGTCTTTCTGTGTCTGGCAGCGCTGTATGAGAGCTGGTCGATCCCCTTCTCAGTGATGTTAGTGGTTCCGCTGGGGGTCATTGGCGCGCTGTTAGCCGCCACGCTGCGTGGGCTGAATAATGACGTGTATTTCCAGGTTGGCCTGCTGACCACGATCGGTTTGTCGGCGAAGAACGCGATTCTGATCGTTGAGTTCGCCAAGGATCTGATGGAGAAAGAAGGGAAAGGGATCATTGAGGCCACCCTGGAGGCATCGCGGATGCGCCTGCGACCTATTCTGATGACCTCTCTGGCCTTTATTCTCGGGGTCATGCCGCTTGTAATCAGCCATGGTGCCGGCAGCGGAGCGCAGAATGCGGTTGGCACCGGCGTGATGGGCGGGATGCTAACTGCAACACTGCTGGCGATCTTCTTTGTTCCGGTCTTCTTTGTGGTCGTAAGACGACGCTTTACCCGGCACGTTGAATAATACGGCTATGTCTTAAAGGCGCCCCCTGAGGGCGCTTTTTTTTGCATGAAATAATGGCAACCAGTAAAACGCCCCGCACTCAGGTAACCTCCCTCGCATGCTGTATCGCTGAGTCACGACCTTTCTCTCCATCTTTTCTACATATTCCCCTGCTTATCTTCACGATATTTACGTGGCTCATATATTGAGATGATTTCGGCATCCGGGCCGGACAAAGGGTGGTGATAAAATAAGCCATTCCGTTCTGCACTGGCTTTCAGTGCAATCCCGCGGATTATCCAGAGGTAATATCATGAAAAAGTATTTAATCGTGGCGCTGCTGGCCTCTCTGCTGGCAGGCTGTGCCCATGACTCTCCCTGCGTACCGGTTTATGACTCGCAAGGCCGCTTAGTCCATACCAATACCTGTATGAAAGGCACAACAGAAGACAACTGGGAAACCGCAGGCGCAATCGCCGGGGGCGCGGCCGCGGTAGCCGGTCTCACATTAGGGATCGTTGCGCTGACCCGTTAGGTCTCTTCCAGGGAAGCAGGTACAGGACAGGAGCATAACCAGCCTGTATCTGCTTCCCACCATTCTAACCGATTGTCCAGACTCTCCCTGACGACAGTTCGCCAGCTTTATTAGCCTTTGCGGTTATCAGAGATCCCACCCTGGTAAAGAATCTCCCATCGCTACCAGGAAACTTCAGGCTTAAGGGACAATATATGCAAAAGGCCCAGTCTTTCGACAGGGCCTTTATTCTGTATCGCGGGCAATGATGGCGAACATTCAGTCCCCCTTCCCCGGGCCGTTGCTGCGCAACGTTCATACCGGTACCTGGCAGATCTTCCCTGGGCAGAGGCGCTTCTCATCGGCAAACAGAGCAGAGAAAACAAAAGCAAAAGGCCCAGTCTTTCGACTGGGCCTTTTGCTTTATTTGATGCCTGGCGATTCCCTACTCTCACATGGGGAGACCCCACACTACCATCGGCGCTACGGCGTTTCACTTCTGAGTTCGG
>ERZ507734.46-NODE-46-length-40543-cov-5.50709_pt1 | contig 40543 bp, 41 predicted proteins | sample MGYA00513104_ERZ507734 | MGnify/ENA metagenome assembly ERZ507734 | reverse complement strand
GTGCGCACTAACCCCTTGCTTAGCGACTCGTGGTCTCGCTGCCAGCGCTATGGTCTGGATCCCGCTACCGAGGACTTTCCCCGCCTCGGTGCCGGCGAGCTGGCGGACAGGCTCGCCAGCCACCGCAGCCTGCAGCAGCTGGCGCAGCCGGTGGTGGAGACGCTGTCGCGCCAGGTCGCAGACCAGCAGTCGGTAGTGATCCTCTCCGACCCTGGCGGCCTGGTACTGCACACCGTCGGCGATACCCAGGCGCTGCAGAAGGCCCAGCGCGTGGCGCTGGCCCCCGGCAATCTGTGGAGCGAAAGCGGGCGCGGGACCAACGCCATTGGCACCGCGCTGGTCATTGACGACGGCTGCGAAATCGATGGTCGTCAGCACTTTCTCACCCGCAATCAGAATCTGTACTGCGCGGCAATGCCGCTCCAGCGACCGGACGGAAGTATTGCCGGGGTGCTGGATATCTCCGGCCCGGCAGATTTTCCCCATCAGCACACCTTTGGCTGGGTGAAGGCGGCGGCAAAGCAAATTGAATATCTGTGGGTGAAACAGAGCCTGCATCCGGAACAGTGGCTGATGAGCCTCCATCAGCAGGTGGATAAGCTCGACAGCGTTGAGGAGCTGCTGTTGGTCTTTTCTGACAACGTCCTTACCGCCGGCAACCGGCTGGCGATGCGCGAGTTCGGCCTGAGCGCGGCGCAGTTTGGCCAGCTCACCTTTGCGTCGCTTTTCCCGACGCTGACGCAAACGGCGGTCAGCGTCCCGCTGCCGCTAACCACGACGCAGGGCCGCTATCACTATCGCCTGCGCGAGCCCACTCGCCGCCGGGTCGCGGTGAGCGCTCCGCCAGCCATGCAGCTCCCCTTCACCAGCCCCCGCGAAGGCGAAAAGCTGCTGCGGCTGCTTAATGCTGGCATTTCGCTCTGTATTGAGGGGGAAACCGGCAGCGGCAAAGAGTATGTCAGCCGCACGCTGCACCAGCACAGCCGCTGGCGCAGCGGTAAATTTGTCGCCATTAACTGCGCCGCCATCCCGGAATCGCTGATCGAGTCCGAGCTTTTCGGCTACCAACCGGGGGCGTTTACCGGCGCCAGTAAAAATGGCTACATCGGCAAAATTCGCGAGGCCGAGGGCGGGGTGCTGTTTCTTGATGAGATCGGCGATATGCCGCTGGCGCTGCAGACCCGCCTTCTGCGGGTACTGCAGGAGAAAGAGGTCGCTCCGCTGGGCGCCAGCCGCAGCGTGCCGGTGAACTTCGCGGTGATCTGCGCCACCCACCGCAGTTTGCCCCAGCGGGTCAGCGCCGGTGAATTCCGCGAAGATCTGCTGTGGCGCCTGCGGGAGTATGCCCTGGCGCTGCCTCCTCTGCGCGAGTGGCCAGCGCTGGAAGCCTTTATCGCCACGCTGTGGCGTGACCTGGGCGGCGCTTCGCGCCGGGTGACGCTGTCCACCGCCCTGCTGACTCACCTCAGCCAGCTGCCGTGGCCGGGAAACGTGCGCCAGCTGCAGAGCGTCCTGAAGGTGATGCTGGCCCTCGCTGATGAGGGCGATACATTAACGCCCGATGCACTGCCGGAGACATATCGCACCGCGCCTGCGCCGCTGCCGCGCGGGGGATTGCAGGCCCATGACGAGCAGTTGATTGTCGATACCCTGGCCAGGGTCAACGGCAACGTCAGCCGGGCGGCGCAGATGCTGGGCATCGCCCGCAGCACGCTGTACCGCCGCGCCGCACGTGCCGGACGGCCTCGTCGCTGAGGCTACGGTGTAAAGCGCGCCGGCAACCAGGAGAACATTCGCTGGCTGATGGCCTCGCACAGCAGCACCAGACGTGAGCCGGCCGCCTGCCAGACTCGTTTTGCCACGATGAGCCCACCGACGGCGACCAGGGCCGCGCCCACCATATCCAGCGGAAAATGCACCCCAAGATAGATCCGCGACCAGGCCACCGGCAGCGCGGCCAGCAGCATCAGCAGACCAAGCGTCCGCAGGCGCAGCGACAGCAGCGCAAACGCGGCGCTGAACATCACCGTCCCGTGATCGCTGGGGAAACTGTTATCCGCCGGATGACTTATCCAGGTATGGCCGAGGGGGATCATAAACGGCCGCGGATGGAACCAGAGCGTTCCGCACACCATCCCCAGCCCGAGGGAAATCACCACGGCAATGGTCATAAACAACGCCTGGCGGTGCCCCTCACGGCCGCCGAGGAACCACAGGCCGAGCGCGATCGCCGGCATCATAAACACGATGCCCGTGGCGCAAAAACGGGCCAGTGACAGCAGGCCTTCCGCGGCGCCAGGCTGCGCATTAAGCGCGAGAAAAACAGTTTGATTCAGGGTTTCCAGGGCGTTCATGGCGAGAGCTCTCAGTCGTCATCTTTCTGTCATTATCGCCCGGACGCCTTAAGATACCCTTAACCGCGGGAGGGCAGGTTGGCCGCAAGAGGCAGCCCTTCCCGCAGGGCGTCGATCGCCGCCCGCGTTTTCTGCGGCAGCCACGGCCCTTCCGGCCACACCGCGTGGATGGCGAAACGCACCTGAGCGCTGGGCGCCAACACCTGCTGCAATGTCCCATCGGCAAGCGCCTGCGCCACCAGCCAGTCCGGCAGCCAGGCGATGCCCATCCCCTGCTGCACTGCCGCCGCGATGGCGGCAAAATCATCCTGTATCAGCCACGTCTGCGGACTGAAGCGCACTTCGCCCTGCTGCGGGTCATACAGTTGCCATTTTTGCAGCTGGCCGTTGTGCAGATAGCCGAGGGTACGGTGCTCGTTCAACCCGGCGATGTTCTGCGGCGCCGGCTGCTGGCGCAGGTATTCCGCCGCCGCACACAGCACCATGCCATGCTCCCCCAGCGCCCGCGCCCGTAGCGACCCGGTATCGGCCAGGCTCCCGATACGCACCGCGAGATCAAACCCCTCTTCCAGCAGATTAACCTGCCGGTCGCTATAGTGGAGCTCGAGCTTCAGTAACGGATAGCGCTGGCTGAGGCGGAACAGCAGCGGTGCCACGCAGCGCTGGCCAAACAGCACCGGCAACGACACCCGCAGCCGCCCCTGCACCTCACCTTTGCCGCGCTGCAGCGCCTCTTCGGCCTCGCGGATCCGCCCCAGCGCTTCCCGGCACTGGTGGTAGAATTGCTCTCCCTCTTCCGTCAGCAGTTGCCTGCGGGTAGTCCGCTGGAATAACGCCACGCCGAGACGCGCTTCCAGCCGGGCAATGGTTTTTCCCACCGCCGAACGCGTCACATGGAGGATCGCCGCCGCGCTGGCAAAGTTGCCGCTCTCGACCACGGTGACAAATACCGGGATCGCATTCAGATCGTCGCGCACAGATTGGTTCCTGACGGGATACAATAGTGGAAAATAATGTCACTCCTGAGACCAAAAAGACAGTGTTAGTCTTTGCTTCTATCTTTCATTGGAGGCACTCATCATGTCTAACGTACTAGTATTGAAATCCAGCATTAACGGCGAAACATCCCTGACCAATCAGCTGATTAACGAATTTCTCGCGGCGCGCCAGGCGGCGGGACACCACGATCGGCTCACCGAACACGATCTTAGCGCCATGTCGCTGCCGACGCTGGATCGCCCCCTGTTCGCCGCCCTGCGCGGGGCGGCGGATCCGCAGCCGGCCATCCGCGAGGCGGTCGCGCTCTCCGACCAGCTTATCACCGAGTTAAAGGCCAGCGACCTGCTGGTGATTGGCGCACCGATGTATAACCTCAACGTCCCGACCGATCTGAAAAAATGGTTCGACCTCGTGGCGCGGGCGCGGGAAACCTTTCGCTATACCGACAGCTGGCCGCAGGGGCTGGTCGAGGGCGTTCGGGCGGTGGTCGTCAGCAGCCGCGGCGGTATTCATCTGGGTGAGACCACCGACGCCATCACGCCTTATCTACGCGCGGTACTGGGGCTGATGGGGATCCATGAGGTGGAATTTATCTATGCCGAAGGGCTGGACCATCGTCCGCATGGTCGCGACGCCGGGATCGCCAACGCCCGGGCGCAGATTGCCCAGCTCGCCGTTCCGGCCTGAGTCGTGGAGAAATTGTGCTGGCGCTGGCGGCCTTTTTATTTTAGAGTTATCTAAATTTAGAAAAAGCTAAAATACATGACCACACCTGAAGACCTGCAGGCCCGCGCCAGAGAAGCCGCCAGGCTGATGAAAGCGATGAGCAATCCTCACCGATTGCTGATCCTGTGCATGCTGTGCGATGCGCCTCGGGCCAGCGCCGGTGAACTCGCCCGGGCTACCGGCCTGAGCCCCTCCGCCACCTCGCAACACCTCGCGCGGATGCGTGACGAGGGGCTGATCGACAGCGAGCGCGACGCCCAGCGTATCCACTATTTCATCACCCACCCTGCGGTACAGCAGGTGATCAATACGCTGAAAACGCTCTATTGCCCGTGAGGATCCTATGACCATCGCCACCTTACCCCCTGCCGAAGCCCGGGCGCTGATTGCCCAGGGCGCCAGACTGATTGATATTCGTGATGCAGATGAATACGCGCGCGAACATATTCCCGATGCCGAGCTGGTGCCGCTCGCCACCCTGACCAGCGGTGCGACTCTCAATGCCCGGGCCGGAGAGACGATCATCTTTCACTGCCAGGCGGGTTCCCGGACGCAGAATAATGCGATTCGCCTGGCCGCGGCCGCCGCGCCAGCGCAGGCCTGCCTGCTGGCGGGAGGAATTCAGGCGTGGAAAGCCGCAGGGCTGCCGGTAGCAGAAGATAAATCCCAGCCGCTGCCGCTGATGCGCCAGGTACAAATTGCCGCTGGCGCCCTGATTTTACTCGGTGTGCTGCTGGGCTATACCGTGAGTAGCGGCTTCTTCCTGCTCAGCGGCGCGGTCGGCGCCGGGCTCACCTTCGCCGGGGTGACCGGCTTTTGCGGTATGGCGCGCTTGCTGGCAATCATGCCCTGGAACCGGCGCCAGGGGGTTAAAACGCACTCCAGATAAGCCAGGCAATACCGCCGAACAACAACCATTTGACGATGTAATAGACCGTCTTATTCCATTTTTTCAGCCGCTTGCCAACTATGCGGATCTGATAGATATAGCGAAACGCCCGGTTAATTCCGCCGGTACGATCGCCGGTATCATTGGGTGCCGAGGCGGCGCTCATCAGATGACGTCCCAGCCAGTAGTTCACTTTCTGCGCCCAGCGGTAGCGCATCGGCCGTTCAATATCGCAGAACAAAATCAGGCGATTCTCACCGCTGGTATTTTCCGCGTAATGGATATAGGTCTCATCAAACAGTACCCCTTCCCCATCGCGCCAGCTGTAGCGCTGACCGTCCACTTCGATAAAACAGCGGTCATCGTTCGGCGTCGCCAGGCCAAGATGGTAGCGCAGCGATCCGGCGTAGGGATCGCGGTGGCGCGGCAGACGGCTGCCGTCCGGCAGGGTGGCGAACATGGCTGCTTTTATCGACGGAATGTCCCGCAGCAGCGCGGTGGTGTGTGGGCAAAGCTGGCTGGCGGAAGGATGGGCATCTTCATACCATTTCAGATAAAAGCGTTTCCAGCCGGTTTTAAAAAATGAGTTAAATCCGGCATCGTTGTATTTATCGGCCGCTTTGATCTGCTCCAGTTGCTGGAGGTGGATCCCTTCGTCGCGAATAACCTGCCAGTTCTGCTGCAATATCGCCAGCTCGGGAAATATCTCCGGACGCAGATATGGCGTATTCGGCACACGGGAAAATAAATACATAAATCCATTCAGCGGTGCGGTAAATGTGGAATGGTCGGAGAGTTGGCGCCAGAAACGATAGCGCACGCGTCCGCGGTAATGGACATACAGCACAGCAATAACAATGATCAACAGAATGATAAACTTCATGGTGTCTTTCCTGACCTGTTAGTGGTAACCCTACCCTCGCCGTCCCCCTTGTCAGCAGCGGTATGGCGTCAGCGAAGCATTAACAACATTAATACATATAACTCCAAATTGTTTTAACAAAAAACAACACACCGGTGTTCAGTGCCCGGGCGTTGAGCTATGGTTTAGGTTCATCCAGGATGTTAACCGTGAGGAGTAAGTGATGTTTGCTATCGGCGATCTGGTACAACCGCGCGCGGGTGGGCCAAAACTGAAAGTGGTGGAAGTGAATGGGGAGCAGCTGGTCGTGGTCCAGGCCGCACAGGAGCAAGGGGAACGCTATACGCTGAAGTCAGACGAGGTGACACCCTATCAGGAAGAGGGAGACTTCGGCGTCTGCTGAAGCCCACTCATTTAAGATCACCAGGCCAGGCCAGGCGGTGGGACTCACCCACCGGGCTGGCGCTGGCCCGTAAGCGTTAAATTAAAAAGCTGTCGAGCGATTTACCCTGAGCGACCGCCTGGGCAATCGGCTTCGGCATTCTTCCCTGGCCGGTCCAGGTTTTCTCTGCACCAGTATGATCGATATAACGATATTTCGCCGGACGCGGTTGACGCTTTTTACCGCCCGTCTTCGGTGGCTGAATATCCGCCACCAGCTCGTCAGGAGAAATACCATCGGCGCGCATTAGCTCAAGCCAGGTATTTACTTTTTCCTGATATTCAGCCTGCTGCTGCGCTTCCAGCTGCTGTTGCGTCCGTTTTTCTTCAGTGACGATCCTGAGCTTTTCCAGCATCTCTTCAAGCACGTCAATGGAGAATTCACGGGACAGGGATCGCAGTGAACGGATATTATTCAGTTTGTGTAACATTAAAGACATAAAATTAAAAAATCCCAGATAACAAATTAAAAGATACGACGCGGCAAGTGTAATAGAAACGCTTATTTATTTCCAGCCTTCGGTTATCCAGAAAAATATATTATCCGGATAATGTCCTTTATCCACCGGGACTATATTGGTACATCTCTTTGCCTTTTTCATAAATCAGACCAAAAGAGATAATGAATAGATAAAACCGGTATTCAGGCGCGCAATAAAATATATCCCGCCGAGAATATTACCTTTTCGGTCAGCAGGTTACCAGCTCATCGTCGGTGGTCTCGCCGATCCCTCCCTCACGACACACTGAATAGTTAATCAGTCATTTGGAATAAAACAACACGCACCAACTCAGAGTTTTTCACCATAAAAATGCGACCAATGGCATAAAAAATTCTAAATATGACATCAGTCACACGCTAACGTGATTTTGCGCCACAGTGGCCAGCCAGGCGCCGAACTGTCGGCAAACCACAATAGAAAAGAAAAACATAAGCCATTGAAAAACAATAACTTTAACGACATCGGGAATAAAAGTAGCGTAACGAACAAAAAACGAACCACCACAGAGTATTTTATCGACAAAAAGGCGATAAATAAAAATTTATAGCTAGTTGCCACTTTTAATGCAGAGATATACTCTACGCACATCAAAACAGGCAGCCCAAAAACGCTATACCAACGCGCATTTTTCGGCGTTATTGACTTCATTTTCGAGGAGCACTCCGATGTTCTCTGCGCACTCCCGCTTGCGGCACGCGGTTGCAGACACCTTTGCGATGGTGGTTTACTGCACCGTCGTCAACATGATGATCGAAATTTTTCTCTCTGGTATGACGTTTGAGCAGTCGTTATCGTCGCGCCTGGTGGCGATCCCGGTCAACATTATTATTGCAGTGCCTTATGGTTTTTATCGCGACTTTGCGATGCGCCAGGCCCGGCGCATTAGCCCGGCTGGCTGGATGAAAAATATGGCCGACGTGCTGGCCTACGTTACCTTTCAGTCGCCGGTGTATGTGGCAATATTGTGGGGCGTGGGTGCAGACGGGCACCAGATTGTCGCTGCGGTGAGCTCAAACCTGGCGGTGTCGATGATGATGGGCGCCGCTTACGGCTACTTCCTCGACTATTGCCGCCGCCTGTTCCGTGTTGCACCCTACCAGCAGGCGAAAGCCTGACCGACGCGTTATCAGCGACTGGCGCTGCCAGTCGCTTTTTCATCTCCGTCCGCTCCGCCTGACTAATCCATTGCCTAATTAATTCGTCGACATGGCCGGCTGGGCTTCACCAAATAGTCCATTCAGAAAACGCTCAAGCGCCATACGTGAGCTAAACCCATGCGGAATACCATAATGCTGCTGCGCATCCCCGGCTAAATACAGCGGAAATTGTTCATAATGGTCGCAGGTTTTGATATCTGAAGCCGGTTCGGCCAGCATATTGCTGCGCTCTTTTAACGCCGGATGAATAACTAACGCTGTTCGCCCCATGCGCGCTTCGCGGTTCACATAAACATAATTATCGCCGCGGCGATAGCCGTACGCTTTTTGCGTCACAACATCCATGGTGAAGCCGGCTTTTTCAAGAACACGCGCCACCTCATCGGGTCTTAAATACATACTGATTCCTCGTTATCTTTTACCGCACATTGACCTTACCTTATTCATTAAGCGCAGTGCTTTCGGAAAATTCCAGAAACCACAGCAGTAAGCATAATTCAAAATCTTGTCCTACACTTACTCACTCGATGGAATTAAGGGAGATAACGATGGCTAACCATGTGAACCGCAACAATTTTGACGAGAATGCCGAAGATATTCATAACGATGTCAGCCAATTAGCGGATACGCTGGAAGAGGTGCTGAAATCATGGGGCAGTGACGCAAAAGAGGAAGCGGAAGCGGCGCGTGTTAAAGCACAGTCGCTGTTAAAAGAGACCCGTGCCCGCCTTAACGGCCACAACCGGGTGCAGCAGGCGGCGTTAGATGCACGCCAGGCAGCATGCGATGCGCTGGGTTGCGCCGACACCTATGTACGCAATAAACCATGGCACAGCGTGGGTGCTGCCGCCGCCGTCGGGGTATTTATTGGCGTATTGCTCAATTTACGTCGATAATACCTAAAGCGTCAGCTTCCGCTGTTCTACGAGCGAGCGGGAGCCCGCCAGTTTCACGGATAGAAATGAAGATAACAAATACGCGTCAGCCCCTGCGCGCCTCTGGCCGCAGGGGTTTTTTATGCACCCTTTTTCGCGATCGCCTCTCTGAGCCGCTGGGCCAGCGTATCAGCCATTGCCGCCGAGCGAATATTGGTAAAACTCATCAGTAATCCCCCTTCTCCAACATGGCGTATCCGCCAGTCACTCAGCGCCTGCACCGCCAGCCCGGCCGCTGTCGCCCGTCGCGCCAGCAGGCAATCGTCGCCGCTGACCGGCATGACCAGTTGAATACCTCCCTGCTGCGGCGTGACCTGAAAGCCCTGCGCCTGCAGAGCCGACTCCAGCCATTGCCTACGTTGGCTGTAGCTGGTGCGCATTTTCTTCAGATGACGCCAGAAATGGCCCTGCTGGATAAAATCCGCCAGCGTCTGCTGCCACAAGGTGGGAACGGTGCAGGGCTGGGGCTCCACCGCCCGACGAAAACGCGCCACCAGAGAAGTCGGCACCACCAGCCAGGCGGTGCGTAGCGCCGGGAACATCGACTTACTGAAGGTACCCGCGTAGATAACCCGCTGCGGCGCATCGAGACTTTTCAATGGCGGTAGCGGTTTGCCATGATAGCGAAACTCACTATCGTAATCGTCTTCAATAATCCACGCGTCGCGCTCTGCGGCCCACGCCAGCAGCTGGCGACGCCGGGGCAGCGACAGCGCAACTCCCAGCGGGCTCTGGTGCGCCGGGGTGAGCAGGGCAAACCGCGCCTGCGCGTGGTAGCGTTGGCCCCAGCCGATATCCATCCCTTGCTCATCCACCGGGATCGCATCCACCACCAGCTGCCGGGCCTCAACGACCGGGCGGATAAAGGGGTAACCGGGATCTTCCATCCACATATGCTGGCCGGGCTGAGCCAGGGTACGCAGGATAAGATCCATGGAGGTAGCATAGTTGCTGGTGATCAGCACTTGCTCCGGCTGGCAGTCAATACTGCGCGACAGGCGCAGATAATCGACGATCGCCTGGCGCAGAAGCGGGTCGCCGCCGGGATCGCCGGGAGCAAGGTCGAACCGCGACTGCGTCCGCAGCCGACGGCCCATCACTCGCGCCCACAGCCCGCGCGGAAAGAGATCCAGCGCCGGCAGCCCCATCTGAAAGGGCAACGGCTCCGCCGATGCGGCTGGTTGCGCTGGCGGTACCGGTGCCAGCTGGCGCGGGCTGAGCCGCTCGCTGACAAAAGTCCCCGCCTGCCCACGCCGCTCAAGCCAGCCCTGAGCGACCAGTTCGCCCCAGGCGTTTTCGATAGTCGCCCGGGAGACGCCCTGCTCCTGAGCAAACACCCGGCTGGCGGGCAGACGGCTGCCCGGAGCCAGTTCGCCACGTTCAATCGCCGATTTCAGCTGGCGGGCGATACGCTGATAAAGCGGGAGGTAAGTCACTTCCATTATGGTCTGCTTTTTTCATCACAATATGGCTATCTTTTGCAGTCCATTATAGTGCTATTTTGGCTGCCGACTTAGAGAGGAGAACACCATGAGCCAATTACGTCAGCCATTCAGTGAACTGAGCGCGGAAGTTTATAAAGGACTGGTACAGGCCAGCATCGCGCTGGAGAAAAGCGAGCTGGGCAGCGCCCTGGTGGAGCTGGTTTATTTACGCGTGTCGCAGATCAACGGCTGCGCCTTCTGCCTTGAGAAGCACAGCCAGGCGCTGCGCAAAGGCGGCATGGCGCAAAGCAAGCTGGATGCCCTGGCCGGCTGGCGGGTAAGCGCTCACTTCACACCTGCCGAACGCGCAGCGCTGGCGTGGGCCGAGTCGGTCACCGACATTGCCGTCAGCCATGCGGAAGATGACGTCTACCTGCCGCTGCAGCAGCATTTTACCCCGCGTCAGATAAGCGATCTGACCTTAGCCATCAGCCTGATGAACGCCTTTAACCGCCTCGCCGTCGCTATGCGCCTGTAGTTCCGCACAGCCTCCCTCCTCCTCCGCCGAACGATCCCGGCGGGGGAATTCTTTGCCAAAAACGCTATATATTGAGTGGTTGAAGTTTTAAATAACTACATCTAGTATTTCCTTATCGAATGACCCACAACGTTCGACGCTGCGTTTAGCGCCGTGTTGTTATCTTAAATGGAAATACGAATCATGCGCATTATTATTTACACTCGAAATGACTGCGTGCAATGTCATGCCACCCGGCGAGCCATGGAGAGCCGGGGACTGCCTTTTGAAATGATAAACATCGACCAGCAGCCGGACGCTATCGACACCCTGCGCGAGCAGGGATTTCGCCAGCTGCCGGTGGTGATCGCCGGCGATCTGCGCTGGAGCGGCTTCCGCCCGGATATGATCAATCGCCTGCGCCCCTCCGCCACGGCGGCCAGCGCATGAGCCTCATCGTCTACTTCTCCAGCCGTTCAGAGAATACCCATCGCTTTGTGCAGCGCCTGGGGCTGCCGGCGGTGCGCATCCCGCTGAACGAGCGCGAACATCTGCAGGTAGACGCCCCCTATATTCTCATCGTTCCCAGCTATGGCGGCGGCGGTACGGCTGGCGCGGTGCCGCGTCAGGCGATCCGCTTTTTAAACGACGTGCATAACCGCCAGCTGATCCGCGGAGTGATTGCCGCTGGCAACCGCAACTTTGGCGACGCCTGGGGGCGCGCCGGGGAGGTCATCGCGCAAAAATGCGCCGTGCCCTATCTCTACCGCTTCGAGCTGATGGGAACCCCTGACGATATCAACACTGTGCGTAAAGGAGTCAGCGAATTTTGGCAACGACAACCGCAGAACGTATAACCGCCGCGGCGGATTTTCACGCCCTCAACGCGATGCTGAATTTGTACGATAGCGAGGGCCGCATCCCGTTTGAGAAAGATCGCCAGGCGGTAGAGGCCTTTATGACCGCCCAGATACGGCCCAACATCCTCACCTTCGCCAGCCAGGACGATAAACTCACCTGGCTCGTCCGCGAGGGCTATTACGATCCGCAGGTGCTGGCCGGCTATGACCGCGGGTTTGTGCTGGCATTGTTCGCCCAGGCCCAGCGCGCCGCATTTCGCTTTCAGACCTTCCTCGGCGCCTGGAAGTTCTATACCAGCTACGCGCTGAAGACTTTTGACGGCAAGCATTACCTCGAGGATTTTGCCGATCGCTGCGTAATGGTGGCGCTGACGCTGGCCCAGGGGGATGACCAGCAGGCGCAGCAGCTAATGGAAGAGATGCTCAGCGGCCGTTTCCAGCCGGCCACCCCCACCTTCCTCAACGCCGGCAAACAGCAGCGCGGGGAGCTGATCTCCTGCTTCCTGTTGCGCATTGAAGATAATATGGAGTCCATCGGCCGGGCGGTTAACTCGGCGCTGCAACTGTCGAAGCGCGGCGGCGGGGTGGCCTTTTTACTCTCCAACCTGCGCGAGGCCGGGGCGCCGATCAAGCGCATCGAAAACCAGTCCTCCGGGGTGGTGCCGGTGATGAAGATGCTGGAAGACGCGTTCTCCTATGCCAATCAGCTCGGTGCCCGCCAGGGGGCAGGAGCGGTCTGGCTGCATGTTCACCATCCCGATATTTTGCGCTTTCTTGATACCCGGCGTGAGAATGCCGATGAGAAAATCCGCATCAAAACCTTATCGCTGGGGGTAGTGATCCCTGATATCACCTTCCAGCTGGCGAAAGAAGACGCGCAGATGGCCCTGTTCTCGCCGTATGACGTCGAGCGGCTGTACGGTAAACCCTTCGCCGACTGCGCCATCGGCGACCTCTATCCGCAGCTGGTGGCCGACGAGCGGGTGCGCAAGCGCTGGATCCGCGCCCGCGACCTGTTCCAGCGGCTGGCGGAGATCCAGTTCGAATCCGGCTATCCGTACATCATGTTTGAAGACACTGTTAATCGCGCCAATCCGGTAGCTGGGCGAATAACCATGAGCAACCTGTGTTCGGAGATCCTGCAGGTCAGTACGCCGTCCACCTATGATGAGAACCTCAGTTACGCCCATATTGGAGAAGATATCTCCTGTAACCTCGGCTCGCTGAATATTGCCCATACCATGGACTCGCCGGACTTTGCCCGCACTATCACCACCGCGGTGCGCGCCCTGACTGCGGTGTCCGATATGAGCGACATACAGTCGGTTCCCTCGGTGGCGGCCGGCAATGCGGCCTCCCACGCCATCGGCCTGGGGCAGATGAATCTTCACGGCTACCTGGCGCGGGAAGGCATTGCCTACGGCAGTCCGGAGGGGCTGGACTTCACCAATATCTATTTTTACACCGTGACCTGGCATGCCCTGCACACCTCGATGCTGCTGGCCCGCGAGCGCGGCCAGCGCTTCGCTGGCTTCGAACAGTCACGCTACGCCAGCGGGGCGTACTTCGACAAATATCTGCAGGAGGAGTGGCAGCCGAAAACCGAACGCGTGCGCGCGCTGTTCGCCCGCGCCGGCATCCCTCTTCCCGACCGGGAAAGCTGGCGCCAGCTGCGCGACGATGTCATGCGCTATGGCATCTATAACCGCTATCTGCAGGCGGTGCCGCCCACCGGGTCGATCTCGTACATCAACCATGCTACCTCCAGCATTCATCCGATCGTCTCGAAGATTGAGATCCGCAAAGAGGGGAAAACCGGGCGGGTATACTACCCCGCGCCGTTTATGCATAACGACAATCTGGCACTCTACCAGGATGCGTACGAGATAGGGCCGGAGAAGATCATTGACACCTACGCCGAGGCGACGCGCCACGTCGACCAGGGGCTGTCGCTGACCCTGTTCTTCCCCGATACCGCCACCACCCGCGATATCAACAAAGCGCAAATCTACGCCTGGAAGAAAGGCATCAAGACGCTCTACTACATCCGTCTGCGCCAGCTGGCGCTGGAAGGCACTGAAATTGAAGGCTGCGTGTCCTGCGCGCTGTAAGGAGAACAGGATGACTCATTTAACGCGCATCAGCGCTATCAACTGGAACCGCATTGATGACGACAAAGATCTTGAGGTCTGGAATCGTCTCACCAGCAACTTCTGGCTGCCGGAGAAAGTGCCGCTGTCGAACGACATTCCCGCCTGGCAAACCCTCAGCGCGGCGGAGCAGCAGTTGACCATTCGCGTCTTTACCGGGCTGACGCTGCTTGACACCATTCAGAACACCGTCGGCGCGCCGGCGCTGATGGCGGATGCCCTAACCCCGCATGAGGAGGCGGTGCTGTCGAACATCAGCTTTATGGAAGCGGTTCATGCCCGCTCTTACAGCTCCATTTTTTCCACGCTGTGCCACAGCAAAGAGGTGGATGCCGCCTTCGCCTGGAGCGAAAGCTGCGCCCCCCTGCAGCGCAAGGCACAGCTGATGCTGGGCTACTATCAGGCCGACGAGCCGCTAAAGAAAAAAATCGCCAGCGTGTTCCTCGAATCCTTTCTCTTCTACTCCGGCTTCTGGCTACCAATGCACTTTTCCAGCCGTGGAAAATTGACCAATACCGCGGATCTGATCCGTCTTATCATTCGCGATGAAGCGGTACATGGCTATTACATCGGCTACAAGTATCAGAAAGGACTGGAGATCGTCAGCCACGGCAAGCGCGAAGAATTGAAAAATTTCGCCCTCGATCTGCTGATGGATCTTTACGACAACGAGCTAGCCTACAGTCGGGAACTGTACGGCGAGAGCGGCTGGTTCGACGACGTCAGCGCTTTCCTGTGCTACAACGCCAACAAAGCGCTGATGAACCTCGGCTATGAAGCGCTGTTTCCGGCGGAGATGGCAGCGGTTAACCCGGCGATCCTCGCGGCGCTGTCACCCAACGCCGATGAAAACCACGACTTTTTCTCCGGCTCAGGCTCCTCTTATGTGATAGGTAAAACGGAAGAAACCGCCGACGACGACTGGGACTTTTAACCCTACTTTCACCAGGAATATCACGGACGGATTCCTGGTTTTCTATTTCTCAGAATAACGCTTTCTCTGCCAAATATTCCCTCCATAGCTTAACTGTCATCACTGCGTCATATTTAGCAGAAAACCATGCCATTCCAGACGAATTATCCAAAGATAATCAAAAAATATCACCCGCAATAAATTGCCTCTCAGCCCTTATATCACGGGGGCTGAACCGTAAATCCCGTCTTCCCATTTTGCCGAGAGTTTGCCATTGAGGGTTGTCACAGAATCTGAGTATGTTAGGGTGTAAAAAGATCATAATCACCATCGGGTATCATATCGCAATAAACAAATAACAGGAACTTCTCTATTGCATGGCAATTAAATTAGAAATTAAAAATCTTTATAAGATATTTGGCGAGCACCCCCACCGGGCTTTCAAATATATTGAGAAAGGACTCAACAAAGCGCAAATACTGGAAAAAACGGGGCTGTCGCTTGGCGTCAAAGACGCCAGTCTGGCCATTGAAGAAGGCGAGATATTCGTCATCATGGGGCTCTCCGGCTCGGGGAAATCCACCATGGTTCGCCTTCTCAATCGCCTGATTGAACCCACCCGCGGCCAGGTGCTGATTGACGGGGTCGATATCGCCAAAATGTCGGATGCCGAACTACGCGAGGTGCGCCGCAAGAAAATTGCGATGGTTTTTCAGTCCTTTGCACTGATGCCGCACATGAGCGTGCTCGACAACACGGCGTTTGGCATGGCGCTGGCCGGCGTTCCGGCCGCCGAACGAGAGCAAAAAGCGCGGGAGGCGCTGCGTCAGGTGGGGCTGGAGAATTATGCTCACGCCTGGCCGGATGAGCTCTCCGGCGGGATGCGTCAGCGCGTCGGTTTAGCCCGTGCCCTGGCAATTAATCCCGATATTCTGCTGATGGATGAAGCCTTCTCCGCGCTCGATCCGCTCATTCGCACCGAAATGCAGGATGAGCTCATCAAATTACAGGCTAAGCATCAACGGACTATCGTTTTTATTTCCCATGACCTTGATGAAGCCATGCGCATTGGCGATCGCATCGCCATTATGCAAAATGGCGAAGTGGTTCAGGTCGGCACTCCGGATGAAATATTAAATAATCCGGCCAATGATTATGTCCGCACCTTCTTCCGCGGTGTGGATATTAGCCAGGTCTTCAGCGCGAAAGATATTGCCCGCCGCAGCCCGGTCGGCCTGATTCGTAAAACGCCTGGTTTTGGCCCCCGCTCCGCGCTGAAATTATTACAGGATGAAGACCGGGAATATGGCTATGTCATCGAGCGCGGGAATCGCTTTGTCGGGATTGTCTCAATTGATTCTCTGAAAACAGCCCTTAGCGCCGGCCAGGGGATCGAGGCGGCGTTGATTGACGCCCCGCTGGCGGTAGAGGCGCAAACGCCGCTCAGCGATCTGCTCTCCCACGTCGGTCAGGCCCCGTGCGCCGTCCCGGTAGTGGATGAAGAACAACAATACATTGGCATCATTTCCAAACGAATGTTGCTCCAGGCTTTAGATCGCGAGGGGGTGAATCATGGCTGATCAAACTAATCTGTGGGACAGCGCCCCGGCAACCGACAGCGCCGCGCAGGCTGCCGACGCCTGGGGTGGCGCCTCGACTGCCGCACCGGCCAATGGCGGCGGCGCCGACTGGCTGCACAGCGCCCCGGCGCCGCAGCCGGAACAATTCAATATCATGGACCCGTTCCACAAAACCCTGATCCCACTCGACAGCTGGGTCACCCACGCCATTGACTGGATCGTGCTGCACTTCCGTCCGCTGTTCCAGGGGATCCGCGTGCCGATCGACTACATCCTCAGCGCCTTCCAGCAGCTGCTGTTGGGGATGCCGGCGCCAGTGGCGATTATCGTCTTCGCGCTGATCGCCTGGCAGATCTCCAGCCTCGGCATGGGGGTCGCCACCCTGGTATCGCTGATTGCCATCGGTGCCATCGGCGCGTGGTCGCAGGCGATGGTCACCCTGGCGCTGGTCCTCACTGCCCTGCTGTTCTGCATGATCATCGGCCTGCCGCTGGGGATCTGGCTGGCGCGCAGTCCGCGGGCGGCGAAAATTATCCGCCCGCTGCTGGATGCCATGCAGACCACACCGGCCTTCGTCTACCTGGTGCCGATCGTGATGCTGTTCGGCATCGGCAACGTGCCCGGCGTAGTGGTGACGATTATCTTCGCCCTGCCGCCGATCGTCCGTCTGACCATCCTCGGGATAAACCAGGTACCGGCGGATCTGATCGAAGCGTCGCGCTCGTTTGGCGCCAGCCCGCGCCAGCTGCTGTTTAAAGTTCAGCTGCCGCTGGCGATGCCCACCATTATGGCCGGGGTTAACCAGACCCTGATGCTGGCCCTGTCGATGGTAGTGATCGCCTCGATGATCGCCGTCGGCGGTCTCGGCCAGATGGTACTGCGCGGCATTGGCCGCCTCGATATGGGTCTGGCCACCGTCGGCGGGGTGGGGATTGTGATCCTGGCGATTATCCTTGACCGCCTCACTCAGGCCGTCGGCCGCGACGCCCGCAGTCGCGGCAACCGCCGCTGGTACACCACCGGCCCGCTGGGGATTATCACTCGTCCTTTCTGTCGATAAGCCGATACAGCGCCGCTCCCCGACAGCAGCCGATGCCCGGGAGCGGCCCTTCCCGTTAAACAAAAAGAGGAACCACCATGCGACATAGCACGATGATGGCCACCGCCGCCTTTGCCACCCTGCTCGCCACCAGCGCCTTCGCCGCCGACCTGCCGGGCAAAGGGATTACCGTGAAGCCCGCCCAGAGCACCATTTCGGAAGAAACATTCCAGACCTTGCTGGTCAGTCGCGCGCTGGAGAAGCTGGGCTACACCGTCGAGAAGCCCAGCGAAGTAGACTATAACGTCGCCTATACGTCGATTGCCGCCGGGGATACCACCTTTATCGCCACTAACTGGCAGCCCCTGCACGATGACATGTACGCCGCGGCGGGCGGTGATAACAAATTCTATCGCAAAGGAGTGTACGTCTCAGGCGCCGCCCAGGGCTATTTGATCGACAAAAAAACCGCTGAGCAGTACCACATCACCTCCATCGATCAGCTCAAAGATCCGCAGATCGCCAAACTGTTTGATACCAACAACGACGGTAAAGCGGATCTCACCGGCTGCACCCCAGGCTGGGGCTGCGAAGCGGTAATTAACCATCAGATTGACGCCTATGGCCTGAGCAACACCGTCACCCATAACCAGGGCAACTACGCGGCGATGATGGCCGACACCATCGCCCGCTATAAAGAAGGTAAACCGGTGCTCTACTATACCTGGACGCCGTACTGGGTCAGCGACGTGCTGAAGCCTGGCAAAGACGTCGTCTGGCTGCAGGTACCGTTCTCCTCCCTGCCAGGCGAGCAGAAAAATATCGACACCAAACTGGCCAACGGCGCCAACTATGGCTTCCCGGTGAACACCATGCATATTGTCGCCAACAAGGCATGGGCGGAGAAAAATCCGGCCGCCGCCACCTTGTTTAGCGTCATGAAGCTGCCGATCGCCGACATCAACGCCGAGAATGCGATGATGCACGAAGGCCATGCTTCCGAAGCCGACATCAATGGTCATGTTGACGGCTGGATCAAAGCCCACCAGCCGCTGTTCGACAGCTGGGTGAAAACCGCGCTCGCCGCACAGCAGTAAACCCGCTCACGGATAAGGCTCTGCGCCTTATCCGCCCCCTTGCCCCCTTTCTCATCGCCAGGGTCATGGAAAAGCGGATTCCAGGAATTTCCATAGTGTAAAGGCGCGTCGCCCTCTGTTAAGGTGGATACATCGATCAAATTGCCACCTTCACATGGATCCAGCGATAAGTTATTCATATGGAAAACCCCGCGCCCTTAACCTGTGCCTTACCTGAACGTGTCGCCACGATCGGCGAAGGCATCAAAGACAGCCTCCCCATCGTCATCAGCTACCTGCCGGTGGCATTCGCCTTCGGATTGAACGCTACCCGGTTGGGATTTACCCCGCTGGAAAGCCTGTTTTTCTCCTGCATTATTTACGCCGGCGCCAGCCAGTTTGTGATCACCGCCATGCTGGCCGCCGGCAGTTCGCTGTGGGTCGCGGCCCTGACGGTGATGGCGATGGATGTCCGCCACGTGCTGTATGGCCCCTCGCTGCGCAGCCGCATCCATACCGCGCTGAACAAAAAGAAAACCGCCCTCTGGGCCTTCGGCCTGACCGATGAGGTTTTCGCCGCCGCCACCGCCAGGCTGGTTCGCGACAACCGTCGCTGGAGCGAAAACTGGATGCTCGGTCTCGCGTTTACCTCGTGGGCGTCGTGGGTATGCGGCACGCTGGCTGGCGCCTGGTCCGGCAATGGCCTGCTGGTGGATTATCCCGCGATAGAAGCCGCCCTCGGTTTTATGCTGCCGGCGCTGTTTATGAGCTTCCTGCTGGCCTCTTTCCAGCGTCAGCAGTCGCTCTGCGTCACGGCGGCGCTGGCAGGCGCGCTGGGCGGTATTCTCTTATTTTCCATTCCGGCGGCGATCCTCGCCGGAATTGTCTGCGGGTGTCTGACGGCGCTGGTCCAGGCCATGCTCAAGGGGATGCCGGATGAACAGTGAGGTCCTACTGCTTGGAATGATTGTCGGCGGCGTCAACTATCTGTTTCGCTATCTTCCCCTGCGTCTGCGCGCGGGCCATGCCCGTCCTGCCCGCCGCGGCCCGGTCAGCGTGTTACTCGACACTATCGGCATCGCCTCGATTTGCGCGCTGCTGGTTGTCTCCAGCGTACCGGAGATCCTCGCCGACGCCCACCGCCTGGTGCCGACGCTGATCGGCTTTTTGGTGCTGGGGGGCGCCTTCTGGAAAACCCGCAGCATTATTGTTCCGACTCTGCTGTCGGCGTTTGCCTATGGTCTGGCCTGGAAAATCGCCAGCGGGCTCTAAGCTTTACGTATCAGTTTTAGTCAATAATTCATTTGATTTATTTGTCACAATAGTTATTATATCGGCTGTAATTAATGAGGTCATACCCAAATGGATAGTTCGTTTACTCCCATTGAGCAAATGCTCAAATTCCGCGCCAGCCGCCATGAAGATTTCCCGTTTCAGGAGATCCTGTTAACTCGTCTTTGCATGCACATGCAAGGTAAGCTGCTGGAAAATCGCAATAAAATGCTCAAAGCGCAGGGAATTAACGAGACATTATTTATGGCGCTGATTACGCTGGAGTCGCAGGAAAACCACAGCATCCAGCCGTCCGAGCTGAGCTGCGCGCTGGGCTCATCACGTACCAACGCCACTCGTATCGCTGATGAACTGGAAAAACGCGGCTGGATTGAACGCCGCGAGAGCGATAACGATCGCCGCTGTCTGCATCTGCAGCTGACCGAAAAGGGCCATCAGTTTTTGCGTGAAGTCCTGCCACCGCAGCATAACTGTCTGCATCAGCTGTGGTCTTCACTCAGCACCAGCGAAAAAGATCAGCTCGAACATATCACCCGCAAACTCCTGAGCCGCCTTGACCAGATGGAAGAAGAAGGCGTGCTGGCGGACTCTCTACGCTAAGGGCGGCATCGCTCAGCCCATTTTTACGTTGCAAGGAAAACAGCCAGGCCAGCAGATCTCTGCTGGCCTTTCTGATAAACAGGTCGGCTCAGCCGATGTGAAATAATAAGATGGTGGAGAATAACATGAGCGCAAATGCGGAGAGCCAAACCCCGCAGCAACCAGGCAGCAAAAAAGGGAAGCGTAAAGGCGCCCTTCTGTTGCTGACATTGCTCTTTATTATTATTGCCGTGGCATATGGGATTTACTGGTTTCTGGTACTGCGTCACTACGAAGAGATCGACGATGCCTATGTGGCAGGGAACCAGGTACAAATTATGGCCCAGGTCTCGGGCAGCGTGACCAAAGTCTGGGCAGACAATACGGACTACGTGCAGAAAGGCGATCCGCTGGTGACCCTCGATCGGACCGATGCTCAGCAGGCGTTCGAGAAAGCCAAAACACAGCTGGCCGCCAGCGTCCGTCAGACCCGCCAGCAGATGATCAACAGCAAGCAGCTGCAGGCGAATATTGACGTCAAAAAAACCGCCCTCGCCCAGGCGCAGGCTGACCTGAACCGTCGTATCCCGCTGGGCGCGGCGAACCTCATCGGCCGCGAAGAGCTGCAGCACGCCCGCGATACCGTCGCCAGCGCGCAGGCCGAACTCGACGTGGCAATCCAGCAATACAACGCCAACCAGGCGATCGTGCTGGGCACCAGGCTGGAACAGCAACCGGCTGTGCTCCAGGCGGCCACTGAAGTGCGTAACGCCTGGCTGGCCCTGCAGCGTACGCAGATCGTCAGCCCGATTAGCGGCTACGTTTCCCGTCGCTCGGTACAGCCTGGCGCGCAGATCGGCACCACCACGCCGCTGATGGCGGTGGTCCCGGCGACCAACTTGTGGATCGACGCTAACTTTAAAGAGACGCAGCTGGCGCATATGCGTATCGGCCAGCCGGCCACCGTGATCAGCGACATCTATGGCGATGACGTGAAATACACCGGCAAAGTGGTTGGTCTGGATATGGGCACCGGCAGCGCCTTCTCCCTGCTGCCGGCGCAGAATGCCACCGGCAACTGGATCAAAGTGGTACAGCGTCTGCCGGTTCGTATCGAGCTGGATGAAAAACAACTGGCGGAGCACCCACTGCGCATCGGCCTCTCGACGCTGGTGGAAGTCAACACCACCGATCGCGATGGTGAAATGCTGGCCAGCCAGGTGCGGAGCTCCCCGGTTTACGAGAGCAATGCCCGCGAAATCGCTCTCGATCCGGTTAATAAACTGATAGACGAGATCATTCAGGCCAACGCCGGATAATTCGGGGTGAGTGTAATGCAACAGCAAAAACCGCTGGAAGGCGCGCAGCTGGTCATTATGACCATTGCGCTGTCGCTCGCGACGTTCATGCAGGTGCTGGATTCCACTATCGCCAACGTGGCGATCCCAACCATTGCTGGCAACCTTGGCTCTTCGCTGAGCCAGGGGACCTGGGTCATCACCTCGTTCGGGGTTGCTAACGCCATCTCCATCCCGATCACCGGCTGGCTGGCCAAGCGCGTCGGCGAGGTGAAGCTGTTCCTGTGGTCAACCACTGCGTTCGCCATTGCCTCCTGGGCATGCGGCGTCTCCAACAGTCTGACGATGCTGATCTTCTTCCGCGTCATTCAGGGGATTGTCGCCGGGCCGCTGATCCCGCTGTCGCAAAGTTTGCTCCTCAGCAACTACCCGCCGGCGAAGCGCTCTATCGCCCTGGCGTTGTGGTCGATGACGGTGATCGTCGCCCCCATCTGCGGCCCGATCCTCGGCGGCTATATCAGTGATAACTACCACTGGGGATGGATCTTCTTTATCAACGTGCCCATTGGCGTGGCGGTGGTGCTGATGACCCTGCAAACCCTGCGCAACCGGGAAACCAAAACCGAACAGCGGCGAATCGACGGCGTCGGTCTGGCGCTGCTGATCATCGGTATCGGTAGCCTGCAGGTGATGCTCGACCGCGGCAAAGAGCTCGACTGGTTCTCCTCCAATGAGATTATCATTCTGACCATCGTGGCGGTGGTGGCGATAAGCTTCCTGATTGTCTGGGAGTTGACCGACGATAACCCGATTGTCGATCTGTCGCTATTTAAGTCGCGCAACTTCACCATCGGCTGCCTCTGTATCAGTCTGGCCTATATGCTCTACTTCGGCGCCATCGTGCTGTTGCCGCAGCTGTTGCAGGAGGTTTACGGCTACACCGCAACCTGGGCCGGTCTGGCTTCGGCGCCGGTGGGGGTGATCCCGGTCATTCTGTCGCCCATTATTGGCCGCTTCGCGCATAAGCTCGATATGCGGCGGCTGGTCACCTTCAGCTTTATCATGTACGCGGTCTGCTTCTACTGGCGCGCCTGGACCTTCGAACCGGGGATGGACTTTGGCGCCTCGGCGTGGCCGCAGTTTATCCAGGGCTTCGCGGTGGCCTGCTTCTTCATGCCGTTGACCACCATCACCCTCTCCGGCCTGCCGCCGGAGCGGCTGGCGGCGGCGTCGAGCTTGTCGAACTTCACCCGTACCCTTGCCGGCTCCATCGGGACCTCCATCACCACCACCCTGTGGACCAACCGCGAGGCGCTGCACCATGCGCAGCTTACCGAATCGGTGACCCCCTTTAACCCCAACGCGCAGCAGATTTACGATCAGCTGCAGGGCATGGGAATGACGCAGCAGCAGGCGTCCGGCTGGATAGCACAGCAGATAACCAACCAGGGGCTGATTATCTCCGCCAACGAAATCTTCTGGATTTCTGCGGCCATTTTCATCCTGCTGTTGGGACTGGTGTGGTTCGCCAGACCACCGTTCAGCGCCGGCGGCGGCGGTGGCGGCGCGCACTAAGCCTCACATAAAGGGACCTGCGGGTCCCTTTTTTACGGCGTCAGGTTGTCCAGTTCTCGCTAGTTTCTGTCTCGTTTGCGAAAGCCCGTCACCCTGCGCTCGGGCAGGATAAAGGCTGACCAATAAGGAGAAGACTATGCTGAGCCATCCTGCTGAAAAATACCGCCCCTATCCGCCGATTGCCCTGCCCGACCGCCGCTGGCCCGACCGGCAGATCAGTCGTGCCCCGCGCTGGCTGTCGACCGACCTGCGCGACGGCAACCAGGCGTTGGCCGAGCCCATGGACAGCGCCCGCAAACTGCAGTTCTGGGATCTGCTGCTGGAGTGCGGCTTTAAAGAAATTGAGGTCGCCTTCCCTTCCGCTTCGCAAACTGATTTCAACTTTGTCCGCCAGCTGATCGACGAGCAGCGCATTCCGGAAGATGTCACCATCCAGGTGCTGACCCAGGCGCGGGATCCGCTGATCCTACGCACCTTTGAGGCGCTGCGCGGCGCCCGTCAGGCCACCGTCCACCTCTACAATGCCACCGCGCCGCTATTTCGCGAGCTGGTCTTCGGCATGGATAAAGCCGAAGTGATCGCCCTCGCGACCCGCGCCACCCGGCTTATCCGCCAGCAGTGCGAACAGCAGCCGGAGACCCGCTGGCAATACGAATATTCACCAGAGACCTTCTGCTTCACCGAGCCCGAGTTTGCGCTTGAAATTTGCGAGGCGGTGGCGGATGTCTGGCAGCCCTGCGCCGAACGGCCGATGATCGTCAATCTGCCGGCGACGGTGGAAGTGAGCACCCCCAACGTCTATGCCGATCAGATCGAGTATTTTTGCCGCCACTTCTCCCGCCGCGGCGAGGTCTGCATCAGCGTGCACCCGCATAACGACCGCGGGACCGGCGTCGCCAGCGCCGAGCTGGCAGTCATGGCTGGCGCCGATCGGGTGGAAGGCTGCCTGTTTGGCAATGGCGAACGCACCGGCAACGTCTGCCTGGTCACGCTGGCCATGAACCTCTACAGCCAGGGCATCGACCCTGAGCTTCGCTTCGAGCAGATGAACCGGGTGGTGGAGGTGGTGGAAAACTGCAACCAGATCCCCGTTCACCCGCGCCACCCGTGGGCGGGAAGTCTGGCTTATACCGCCTTCTCCGGCTCCCATCAGGATGCAATCAAAAAAGGGTTTGATGCCCGTCAGCCAGGCGATCCGTGGCAGATGCCCTACCTGCCGATTGACCCACAGGATATTGGCTGTAGCTATGAGGCGGTGATCCGCGTCAACAGCCAGTCGGGAAAAAGCGGCAGCGCCTGGCTTATCGAACAAAATCATGGCCTGAAACTGCCCCGCGGGCTGCAGCAGGACTTCAGCCAGCATGTTCAGCAGGCTACCGATAGCGACGGCAAAGAGATGACCCACCACGCGCTGTGGCAGCTGTTTCGCACACGCTACGGCCTGCTGGCGCAGCCTGCGCTGACGCTGCTCGATTATCAGAGCGCCAGCCAGCAGGATGGCCAGCTTTCCCTGCAGGCGACGCTGCGACACCACGGCGAAACCCGACGCCTGCAGGGCCAGGGCAACGGCCTGCTGTCCGCCGCCGCCAGCGGGCTCAGCGCGCTGCTCAGACAGCCGTTTATGATCAAGGACTACCATGAGCATACCCTTGGCGCACGCAGCGACAGCCGGTCGGTCGCCTATATCCGCTGCGTTTTTCCGCAAGGTGAAAGCTACTGGGGGGTAGGTATTGATAATGACGTGGCGCGTGCTTCGCTGCAGGCATTGTGCAATGCGCTCAGCGTCGCCGATCAGGCCGGTGGACGAAAATAGTCGCTGGGAGCAACGCCCATCACCCGACGAAACATGGCGCTGAAGGCGCTGTGGCTGCCGTAGCCCAGCTCCAGGGCCACTCGCAGCACGGAATGGCCCTGCGCCAGGCGCACCAGCGCTTCCATTAGCTTCGCCCGGCGCACCCACTCGCGCCACGTCAGGCTAGTCTGCTGTTGAAAATGGCGGTTAAGCGTTCGCTCGCTCATGCTGCATAACTTTGCCGCCTGGCCGCTGCTCCAGGCTTCGCCCGGCGCCTCGCGTACCTGCTGGCACAGCCGACGCAGCGTGTCACTTTGCGGCTCCGGCAGGCCAAACGGCAGGATCGGCATCCCGCGGATCTCATCGAGGATCAGCTCATAAATCCGTTCGTCACGGCTGGCGGGAGCATAGCGCTCCGCCAGTCCCAGGGATGAGACGATCAGTTCCCGCAGCAGCGGCGTGATCTGTACGATCTGGCAGCCTGCCGGAAGATCGGCGCGCGCCAGCGGATCGATAAACAGGGTGCGCGCCGCCACGTTGCCGGTCATGCGCAACGCGTGCGGGGTTTCCGCCGGCAGCCAGACGCCGCGCCCGGGTGGCACCACCCAGTAACCTGCCGGTGTCGCGACCCGCACCACGCCGCTTAAAATATGCAGCAGCTGGGCGCAGTCATGCTGATGCCAGTCTTCCTGGTCACCGTGCGCGTAATCATGAGCAAAGGGCACCAGCGGGCGGTGCTGAAAGGAAAAGGAAAGCGTCGTCGTCATCGCGGCGTCAGGAGAGCAGCCCGGCGACAGGCGTCGGGCCATGGCAGAAGCACTAGATGTGCAGTTCCTGCAGTTTTTCTTTCGGCAACGCCAGTTCGTCGTTGCTGTTGATACGCACATCGCGCTCAATGATATGACGCGCGATGTCCTGGGCCTCTTCCAGCGAGTGCATGGTGTAGGTTCCGCACTGGTAGACGTTCAGCTCCGGGATCTGATTTTGATCTTTCACCTTCAGCACATCGGCCATCGCTGCTTTCCAGGCGTCAGCGACGCGCTGCTCGTCCGGCGTACCAATCAGGCTCATATAGAAGCCGGTACGGCAGCCCATTGGCGAAATGTCGATAATTTCCACGCCATTCCCGTTCAGATGATCGCGCATAAAGCCCGCGAACAGATGCTCCAGGGTATGGATACCGCGCTCCGGCATCACTTCCTGGTTCGGCACGCAGAAGCGCAGATCGAAAACAGTGATTTCATCGCCATGCGGCGTGTTCATTTTCTTCGCGACACGCACCGCCGGGGCTTCCATTCGGGTATGGTCGACTGTGAAACTATCTAACAACGGCATTCTTCACCTCCGCGAGTGAATTTTTTTAAAATAAAATGAACTCTTTGTTCAACCGCGAGTCTCAGTATATGAAAGACGCGCATTTATTATCATCATCATCCCTGAATCAGAGATGAAAGTTTGGCCACAGTGATGTGGCCTTTTTCTTTTGTATCGTCAATACGCTACGCGTGTCGCGCCAGCAGCGCCTCAAACGGCTCGCTGTCTTCGGCTTCCACTTTCTTCTGCCGCGCCACCGACGCGTCGCGCTCGGCGATGAAATCTTCTTCGCTCAGGATCTCCAGCGGCTCTTCGCGCAGCTGCGTCCGGTAGCGATCGGCCAACGCACGGCCGGTACCGCCAATCCCTTCTTCAATCATAGAACGCAGAATGCGGGCTGAGAAGGTTAATTCCGGATCGTCAAAGCAGGCCAGCAGCTCATCGCAGACCTGCTGATAGGCCTCGCCGCCATGAATGCTGTCCAGCGTCTGCGCCACGCGGCGTAAATCGCGGAACAGATCTTTCCCCACCTGAGCCAGCGGGAACTGCGCGCTTTCGCAACCGATGCCCAGCGTTAAGCCCGGCTTACGCCCTTCCAGAATCACCCGATTCCAGTTGGTGCGTGTACACAGCAGCTCATCGCTGCTCATCTCCGGCGCGTCGGCCAGCGCGCACCAGACCATAAACAGATCGAGGAAACGCACCTGCTGGGCGTCAACACCGATCGGCGAGAACGGATTGATATCCAGCGAACGCACTTCGATATACTCAATACCACCGCGCAACAGCGCATCGGACGGGGTTTCGCCCCGACGGGTAACGCGTTTCGGACGGATCGGCGCATAGAGTTCATTTTCAATCTGCAGAATGTTGCTGTTGATCTGCAGATACTTGCCGTCTTTCTCCAGCCCGATTTTGGCGTACTCTTCCGACGGTGTTTTAATCGCCCGCTTCAATCCTGCCACATACTCGTGCAGATCGTTAAACGTAATTCCGAGATTGCTTTGCGACTTATTGGTATAACCGAGGTCGCTGAGACGCAGCGAGGTGGCATACGGCAGGTAGTACATGCCGTTGCCCGTCTCCTCAAAAGGCAGCGTCGTCGGTTTGCCTTGCAGGAACGAGGAGCAAATCGCCGGCGAAGCGCCAAACAGATAGGGGATCACCCAGCCAAAGCGATAGTAGTTACGAATTGAGCGGAAATAGCCCGCCGAAATGGCCTCTTTACCACTCTCGGCATCTTCCACACCACATTTTGCCTGCCAGAAGGCCATCGGCAGGGAGAAGTTATAGTGCACGCCGGAGATAGTCTGCATCAGCGCGCCATAGCGGTTCTTCAGCCCCTCGCGATACAGCGTTTTCAGGCGCCCCACGTTAGAGGTGCCGTACTGCGCCAGTTCAATATCCTGACCGGGAGCGATATAGCATGGCATACTTAGCGGCCACATCCGCTCGTCGCCCAGCTGACGCGCCGTATAGCGATGGACATCGCGCAAAAAGGTCAGCATATGCTCAATATCGCCATCTACCGGCGTAATGAACTCGAGTAAAGCTTCGGCAAAATCGGTGGTAATCCATTTATGCGTCAGCGCTGAGCCTAACGCCAGAGGGTGACCGGTCGTGGCAAGGGTGCCGTCTGCGTTCACACGCAGCGTCTCCCGCTCCAGACCACGTTGAATACCCTGCAGAGCCTGCGGATGTTTTTCCAGCCAGGCCAGCGCCTGTGATACGTCCGGGATCAATTTGACCTCCCGCCTGTCGAAATCGTTTGAATAAGCATAATTGTAATGGATGAACTGTCAGTCCAATTAGTGCCACCACGTCATGCCCTGAAGCGTTGCTGCCGCAATAGCGATATAGCGCAGCGCCTTACCAAGGCATAAGAAAAAGAGTACCGGTCCCCAGGAAATGCGCATCCATCCCGCCAGCAAACACAGTAAATCGCCGACAACCGGCGCCCAGCTCAATAAGAGCGTGACCGCGCCGTAGCGCTTAAGCCAGCCGGCCGCCCGCTCCTGCCAGCGCGAGGTTTTGCGCAGCGGAAACAAGCGCCCCAGAATAACGTTAGTTACCCCTCCAAGGCTATTGCCGATTGTTGCTATTAATACTAACCACCACGGATGACTAACCCCTGTCAGTAGCATAGCCACCAGCACAACCTCCGAATTGCCGGGAAGCAGCGTGGCACTTAAAAAGCTACTGGCAAACAGAGAGGTAAGTGACAGCGCGTCGCTCACAGCAAACGCACGTCAACAGCATCCATTCCCGCGCGCTTCGCCGCCTGCAGACCAAAGTCGGCATCTTCGAAGACCACGCATTTTTCCGGCGCGACGCCCATGCGCTCGGCACACAGCAGGAAGGTATCGGGTGCGGGTTTATGGTTGACCACATGATCGGCCGCCACCACCGCGGAGAAGTAATGACGCAGCCCCAGGTGCGCCAGCAGCGCTTCGGCGACGGCGCTCTCGCTGCCGGTTCCCACCGACATCGGGCGACGTCCATGCCAGGCCTTGACTACCTCAATCAGCGGCAACGGACGTACGCTGTCCAGCAGCATCGCTTTGACCGCCTGAGTTTTTTCCTGCGCCAGACGATGTGGATCGAGATCGGCCTGGTTGAGTTCGATAATCGCCTGGGCAATTCGCCAGGTTGGTGAGCCATTGAGCGCGACCATCGCCTGTTCGTCGAAACGCATACCGTAGCGGCCCAACACCTCGTTCCATGCCTGCCGATGGGTCGGCTCGGTATCGAGAATGGTGCCATCCATATCAAAGATCAGTCCTGCGTAACCTTCGTACATTGTCTTCTCACCAACCGGTTTGGGAATGATTACTGTAACGCAAAAGCCCGCCGTTGTCGCGGCCAGCGGCGCAGACGACAAAGGCGCCCTCAGGCGCCTTCAAACATAAGGCCGGATAACCAACCTTATTTAATACGCAGATCGTTCTCGACCATTCTCACGCCCTGCACCCGGCGGGTGACTTCTACGGCTCGTTTAGCGCTTTCCGCGGAGGAAACAAACCCGCTCAGCTGCACGCGACCTTTAAAGGTCTGGACGCTAATTTCTGAAGACTTGATGTCTTTATCGTTAAAGAGCGCCGTTTTCACCTTGGTGGTCACCACGGTATCGTCAATATAGCCGCCCGTACTCTCCTTTGTCGCCGATCCCGCACAGCCAGCGAGGGCAGTCGTCACCAGCAGCGTCGCGCAAAAAGCAGGTATTGCTTTGAACCATTTCATGGATTTCTCTCCTTGCATTTATCTCAGCCTGATAACGCTGATATACAAGGATAAATTATAGTGGAAAGCGCGGCTTGCCAATAAAAAAGTCAGGATGAAACCAGTAATGGAAAACGAGGTAATCGGGATAGTGAGAGAAGAGTGAAGATTATGCATTAAGAACGGGTGCTGCGATAATTTCGCAGCCTATGCAACAACATCGTCATTGTTACTGAGGAGAATGTGGTGCATCCGGGAGGATGACTCGGCTACGCCTCGCCCTTCGGGCCGTTGCTTACGCAACGTTATCCTCCCTGGTGCTGGCGATGATTTCGCAGACCATAAAACAACATTGTCGCTGTTATTAAGGAGAATATGGTGCATCCGGGAGGATTCGAACCTCCGACCGCTCGGTTCGTAGCCGAGTACTCTATCCAGCTGAGCTACGGATGCATCGGGAAAGCTATTTTACTGCGGGGTTACTCTCCTGGCACTTACGATGGTTTCGTAAACCAGATAACAACAATGTTGCTGTTACTAAGGAGAATATGGTGCATCCGGGAGGATTCGAACCTCCGACCGCTCGGTTCGTAGCCGAGTACTCTATCCAGCTGAGCTACGGATGCATCGGGATTACTGCTGTAATTCTGATATCAAATTTCGCGATTTGCCATTCTTATTAAAGAATGGTGCATCCGGGAGGATGACTCGTCTACGCCTCGCCCTACGGGCCGTTGCTTACGCAACGTTATCCTCCCTGGTGCTGGCGAAAATTTCGCAGACCATGTAACAACGATATTGCTGTTACTAAGGAGAATATGGTGCATCCGGGAGGATTCGAACCTCCGACCGCTCGGTTCGTAGCCGAGTACTCTATCCAGCTGAGCTACGGATGCATCGGAAAACTTGCTTTACTACGCGTCAGTGTCACAACTAACACATGCCACACTGAGTATGATGGCCTAATCGGTAGAGTGACTCGATTATGCCTCGCACTGCGGGCCGCTGTTTTCACAGCGTTCTTCTTTCTGTTTACAGAGAGAAGATGGTGCATCCGGGAGGATTCGAACCTCCGACCGCTCGGTTCGTAGCCGAGTACTCTATCCAGCTGAGCTACGGATGCAAAATGGCGGTGAGGCGGGGATTCGAACCCCGGATGCAGCTTTTGACCGCATACTCCCTTAGCAGGGGAGCGCCTTCAGCCTCTCGGCCACCTCACCACACGCCTCTTACGAGTGCTTCGAAGAACTTGTTTCTGCTCTTCGTCGCTGCGATGGCGCACATATTACTTTCTGGTACTTATAAGTCAAACACTTTTTCGAGACCTTTTTTCGTTTGCACACTTCGCACGCAATTCGCATGCAAAAACGGCAAAAAGGGCAGTTTATCAACAGGAAATAAGCCCTGGCGCTGGCATAACACCAGAGGGACAACACAGACGCGGCTGATGAAAATCGATATTGCGCAGGGAGTAAAAACAGAAAAAGCGAGAAAAAGGGCAGACAGGGATGCGCCTCACTGAGCAGCGAGGCGCGGAAACCTTAGTAACTGGACTGCTGGGATTTTTCAGCCTGAATACGCTGGTAGATCTCTTCACGGTGAACCGATACTTCTTTAGGGGCGTTTACGCCAATACGAACCTGGTTACCCTTCACCCCTAAAACTGTCACAGTGACCTCATCTCCAATCATGAGGGTCTCACCAACTCGACGAGTCAGAATCAGCATTCTTTGCTCCTTGAAAGATTAAAAGAGTCGGGTCTCTCGTATCCCGGCATTATCCATCATATAACGCCAAAAAGTAAGCGATGACAAATACCTTGCGGTATAAGGCAGTCATGGCATCACATTCTGTTAAACCTAAGTTTAGCCGATATACACAATTTCAACCCGACTTTATCGTTATCGGTGTCTCTTGCGCAAGGTGCCGTAACCAGAGGCTTAGGCACCTATCCCCCTCATACTTCAAGTTGCATATGTGTTGGCTTTCCCCGCTCTCCCCAGCCACTTGCTTGAGTAAGCGCCTGGGGATTCGCTGCGTCGCCGCCTTCCTGCAACCCGAATTATTTAGGGTACATGCGTTTATAGTTATTACAGTTTTGCGCTGACCCAGCCTTTCACACTGGCTAACGCTGCAGGGAGAGCAGACGCATCGGTACCACCGGCCTGCGCCATATCCGGACGACCGCCCCCTTTACCGCCCACCTGCTGAGCGACCATACCAACCAGCTCCCCTGCTTTCACGCGGTCTGTCACATCCTTAGACACACCGGCAATCAGAGAAACCTTACCGTCTGCGACCGTAGCCAACACCACAACCGTCGAACCCAACTGGTTCTTCAGATCGTCGACCATAGTACGCAGCATCTTCGGCTCAACGCCAGCCAGCTCGCTGACCAGCAGCTTAACGCCGTTAATCTCTTCCGCTTTGCTGGAGAGGTTTGCACTCTCCTGCGCCGCAGCCTGCTCTTTCAGCTGCTGCAGCTCTTTTTCCAGCTGACGGGTACGCTCCAGCGCGGCGCGAACTTTCTCGCCGAGATTGTGGCTATCGCCCTTCAGTAGTTGGGCAATATCGCCCAGCAGATCGCTTTCCGCATGCAGGCTGGCGATGGCCCCTTCCCCGGTCACCGCTTCAATACGGCGCACGCCAGCGGCGGTACCGGATTCAGAGGTAATGCGGAACAGGCCGATATCACCCGTACGCGACGCGTGAGTACCGCCACACAGCTCGGTGGAGAAGTCTCCCATCTGCAGCACGCGGACGCGGTCGTCGTATTTCTCACCGAACAGCGCCATGGCGCCGGAGGCCCGCGCAGCATCGATATCCATAATATTGGTTTCGATAGCCAGGTTACGACGGATCTGCGCGTTGACCAGATCTTCCACTGCACGAATTTCTTCCGGCTTCATCGCTTCGAAATGCGAGAAGTCAAAACGCAGCGCTTTATCGTTGACCAGCGAGCCTTTCTGCGCCACATGGGTGCCGAGCACCTGGCGCAGCGCCGCGTGCATCAGGTGCGTCGCGGAGTGGTTCAGACGAATGCGCTGACGGCGCGCCTCGTCCACATCGGCCTGCACCGCGTCACCCACTTTCAGGGAGCCGCTGGCGACTTTACCGATATGACCAATGGCCTGGCCGTACTTCTGCGTGTCGCTGACCGTGAAGGAGAAGCCCGCGCCTTTCAGTTCGCCTTTATCGCCTACCTGACCGCCGGACTCCGCATAGAACGGGGTCTGGTCGAGGATCACCACCGCTTCCTGTCCCGCGCTAACGCTATCCACCGCTTTGCCGTCGACAAACAGCGCAGTGACGTTGCCATTCAGTTCCAGATGATCGTAGCCTTTAAATTCAGAGGCGCCGTCAACGCGGATCATCGCGTTATAGTCAGCGCCGAAACCGCTGGACTCGCGTGCGCGGCGGCGCTGCTCTTCCATAGCGGCCTCAAAACCCGCTTCGTCAACCTTGATATTGCGCTCGCGGCACACGTCCGCGGTCAGGTCCACCGGGAAGCCATAGGTGTCGTACAGACGGAAAGCGGTTTCGCCATCCAGAGTGTCGCCTTTCAGCTTGGCCAGCTCTTCATCCAGCAGCGCCAGACCGCGCTCCAGCGTGCGGGCAAACTGCTCTTCTTCAGTTTTCAGCACCTGCTCAACCTGAGCCTGCTGCTGCTTCAGATCTTCACCCGCTGAGCCCATCACAGCGATCAGCGGGGCAACCAGTTTCCAGAAGAAGGTGTCCTTCGCGCCCAGCATGTTGCCGTGACGGATCGCGCGACGAATAATGCGGCGCAGCACATAGCCACGGTTTTCATTGGACGGGATGACGCCATCGGCAATCAGGAACGCACAGGAGCGAATATGGTCGGCGATAACGCGCAGCGACTTGTTGCTCAGGTCGGTCGCGCCAGTCACTTTCGCCACGCTGGCAATCAGATCGCGGAACAGATCGATTTCATAGTTGGAGTTAACATGCTGCAGCACCGCGGCAATACGTTCCAGACCCATACCGGTATCGACGGACGGCTTAGGCAGCGGCTCCATGGTACCGTCAGCCTGACGGTTGAACTGCATGAAGACGATATTCCAAATCTCAATGTAACGGTCGCCGTCTTCTTCCGGGCTTCCCGGAGGGCCGCCCCAGATATGGTCGCCATGGTCGAAAAAGATTTCGGTGCACGGGCCGCACGGACCGGTGTCGCCCATCTGCCAGAAGTTATCGGAAGCAAACGGCGCGCCTTTGTTGTCACCGATGCGAATAATGCGCTCACGCGGGACGCCCACTTCATTGGCCCAGATGTCAAATGCTTCGTCATCAGACTCGTAAACAGTAACCCACAGTTTTTCTTTCGGCAGGGCAAACCAGTTTTCGCCGGTCAGCAGTTCCCATGCGTATTTGATGGCATCCTGCTTGAAGTAATCGCCGAAGCTGAAGTTGCCCAGCATTTCGAAGAAGGTGTGGTGGCGCGCGGTGTAGCCGACGTTTTCCAGATCGTTGTGCTTACCACCCGCACGCACGCAACGCTGCGCGGTGGTCGCGCGCGAATAATTACGTTTGTCGAGGCCAAGGAAAACATCCTTGAACTGGTTCATCCCGGCGTTGGTAAACAGCAGGGTCGGGTCGTTGTGCGGCACCAGGGAGCTGCTGGCAACTACCTGATGTCCCTTGCTATGGAAAAAGTCGAGAAACGCCTGACGGATCTCAGCGGTGCTCTTGCTCATAATTATCCTGAAATCAAGCTACACGTCATCCTTCAAGCCGCCTCTGTCCTGGCACTGCTTGCTCCCCCGCTCACGAACTGAGGTCCGCGCCAGAAGATCCACTCTCTTGCCGCCCTGATGCAGCTTGAATGATTTGGTGTAAAGGAATAATCGCCCTGGACGCTGCCTGCACGGTTACAACCAGCGGCCCGACGGAATAAAGTGGGAATAAGATAAGTTTTCTTTACGGCGAAGTAAAATCCCCGATGGGTCAATCTGCAAAATTTCGCCAGATTTCCTGGATATCTTCCATCAGGTAGCCGCGGTAGAGCAGGAATCGCTGGATTTTGACTTTTTCGGTAAACGCGTTGGGGAGCGGCTCGCCGTATTTCCGCTGTGCCTGCGCTCTGGCAAGACTCACCCAGTCGATATCGCATTCGCGCATCGCCTGTTCTACGGCCTGACGCGCAATCCCTTTCTGACTGAGTTCCTGGCGAATGCGTGCCGGACCATAGCCTTTGCGGCTCCGGCTGGCGATGAACTGACCGACGAAGCGGTTGTCGTCGAGGTAGCGGTTTTCGATACACCAGGCGACAACCTGCTCCAGCTCGTCGGGGGTAACGTCCAGCGCCTCAGGACCGTTTTTGCTCATCACCGGAGCGACCAGCTTGCGTCGCAGCTCCTGCTCGCTATGGTCGCGCATCGCCAGAATGCGGATAGCACGGTCCAGCAGGCGGGCGTAGCCGGAGCGGCGTGATGAAGGTTCAGTCACAGGCACCTCGATAATCTCACAAAGCAAAAGGGCTGCCTAAGCAGCCCTGTCAGTCTTGCAGACGATATCAGAAATCCTGTTCGGTTTCTTCTGCACTGTTGTCATCAACAACGAAGTCTGGCTTCGCATCCTGATTGTTGAGCAGCAGTTCGCGCACTTTCTTCTCAATCTCTTTCGCCGCCGCCGGGTTCTCTTTCAGCCAGGTGATCGCGTTCGCTTTACCCTGACCGATTTTGTCGCCGTTGTAGCTATACCAGGCGCCGGCTTTCTCAATCAGCTTCTCTTTCACGCCGAGGTCTACCAGCTCGCCGTAGAAGTTGATGCCTTCGCCGTAGAGGATCTGGAATTCGGCCTGTTTAAACGGTGCCGCGATCTTGTTTTTCACCACTTTGACGCGGGTTTCGCTGCCGACGACGTTGTCGCCCTCTTTCACCGCGCCGATACGGCGAATGTCCAGACGCACAGAGGCGTAGAACTTCAGAGCGTTACCACCGGTTGTGGTTTCCGGGTTACCGAACATCACGCCAATTTTCATACGGATCTGGTTGATAAAGATCAGCAGCGTGTTGGACTGCTTCAGGTTACCCGCCAGCTTACGCATCGCCTGGCTCATCATACGCGCCGCGAGGCCCATGTGAGAGTCACCGATTTCGCCTTCGATTTCCGCTTTCGGCGTCAGCGCCGCGACGGAGTCGACGACGATAACGTCAACCGCGCCAGAGCGCGCCAGCGCGTCACAGATTTCCAGCGCCTGCTCGCCGGTGTCCGGCTGAGAACACAGCAGATTGTCGATATCGACGCCCAGTTTGCGTGCATAGACAGGATCCAGCGCGTGCTCGGCATCGATGAACGCACAGGTTTTACCTTCGCGCTGCGCTGCGGCAATAACCTGCAGCGTCAGGGTGGTTTTACCGGAGGATTCCGGACCGTAGATTTCCACAATACGGCCCATTGGCAGACCGCCGGCGCCCAGCGCAATATCCAGAGAAAGCGAGCCTGTGGAGATGGTTTCCACATCCATGGTGCGGTCTTCACCCAGGCGCATGATGGAGCCTTTACCGAATTGCTTTTCGATCTGGCCCAGTGCAGCCGCCAACGCTTTCTGTTTGTTTTCGTCGATCGCCATTGTTACTCCTAATCATGCAGGGTAAAGCGTGTTCGCTTTGCCGTTAATATTTGTTCAGTTGAGGCAATTATACTGTATGGTCATACAGTATCAAGTGTTTTGTAGAAATTGTTGCCAGAGCAGATTGAGCGCATAGGCCGTCGCCTGACGACGCACCGCTTCGCGGTCTCCGGCAAAGCATTCCCGCCGCGTTACCCCTTGCCCACTGACGCTGGCGACGCCGAACCACACCGTCCCGACCGGCTTTTCCTCGCTACCACCGTCCGGCCCGGCGACGCCGCTAACGGAGATGGCATAATCCGCGCGCGCCGCGCGCAGCGCGCCGATCGCCATCTCAACCACCACCGGTTCGCTTACCGCGCCGTTGTCGCGCAGCGTCGCTTCGCTGACGCCAATCATTTGCGATTTGGCTTCGTTGCTGTAGGTCACAAAGCCGCGTTCAAACCACGCCGAGCTGCCGGCAATATCGGTGATCGCTTTCGCTATCCAGCCGCCGGTACAGGATTCCGCCGTGGTCACCGTTGCACCACGCGTCTTCAACGCCCGGCCCACCTTTTCGCTTAGCTGCATTAATTCTGAATCGGTCATTATCGCTCCGCTTTGCTCCGGATAAAGAGGCCATCAAAGATAGCACTTTCGACAGAGATATGGGGATGAAGTGGCGATTTTACGAGGGGGGATCCAGAAATGGGTCGTCCTGTGATAACCAGGACGACCAGACTACCGGTTACTTCATGCTGTTAGCGATAAGCTCAACGTTATGACGCATCATTTTGACGTAGCTATCGGCCACGCCACCCGGCTTAGATAGCGCTTCCGGATAGAGCTCGCCGCCGGGCTGCGCGCCGGTGGCACTGGCAATCTGCTTCACCAGCCGCGGATCAAGCTGGTTCTCCATAAACCAGGTATGGACGCCATCCGCTTTGATTTGCTTAATCAGCGCCGCCACCTGCGCCGCGCTGGCCTCGCTCTCTGAAGAGAGCCCCTGTGGCGCGAGGAAAGTCACGTGATAAGCCCGGCCAAAATAGCCGAAGGCGTCATGGCTGGTCAGGACCTTGCGCTTTGCCAGCGGAATGGCGCTGAACTGCGCTTTCGCCCAGCCATCGATGTTCGTCAGTTGGTCGATGTAGCGCTTGCCGCTGTTGGTCAACGCCGCTTTATCTTGCGGGTCGGCTTTCACCAGACCATCGAGGATATTCTGCGCATACAACGCGCCGTTCGCCGCGCTGTTCCAGGCGTGGGGATCGGTCACCGTTTTACCATCCTCATCAAGGGCATGGGTCTTGACACCTGCCGATGCCACCACCAGCTCGCCCTTAAAACCGGAGGCCTTAATCAGGCGATCCAGCCACCCTTCCAGTCCCAGGCCGTTGACTACCACCACGTCGGCCTTGCTGAGCAGCGCGCTATCCTTCGGTGAGGGCTCGAAGGTGTGCGGATCGCCGTCCGGGCCGACCAGGGTATCCACATGGACATGCTCCCCGCCGACCTGCTGCACCATATCGCCCAGCACCGAAAAGCTGCTGACCACGTTCAGCGTTTTCGCCATGGCCCCCTGCGCCATCAGGCCGAGGGCCAGCGCGACTACTATTGCACTACGTTTCATCATTTCCTTACCCCATCAATGTGCGCCAGCCGACCAGCAGCCGGCTGCGCGTGCCAAAAAAAAGTGAAACAAAAAACAGTGTGCTGGCAGTCAGGACAATAGCGGGCCCGGCGGGAAGACTGATCGCCCAGGAGAGGCTTAATCCCAGCCAGGCGCAGAGCGCACCCATTCCCGCCGCCAGCAGCAGAATGCCCGGCAGCGTGCGCGCCCAGCAGCGCGCGGCGACCGCCGGAAGCATCATCACCCCCACCGCCATCAGCGTGCCGAGCACCTGAAACCCGGCCACCAGATTAAGCACCAGCAGCGCCAGAAAAAGCCCATGCAGCAGCGCGGGAAGGCGGGGGTGGTTCACCTGCAGCCAGGCGCTGTCGAACGCCTCGCTGACCAGACCGCGGTAGCACAGCGCGAGGCACAGCAGCGTCAGGCTGGCGACGCCGCTGACAAACAGCGCCGCATCGCGATCGACCGCCAGAATGGAGCCAAACAGCAGATGCAGGAGGTCAACGCTGGAGCCGCGCAGCGACACCAGGGTGACGCCCAGGGCCAGCGAGCCCAGATAAAATCCAGCAAAGCTGGCGTCCTCTTTTAACGGTGTCCGCCGGCTCACCCACCCGGCCACCAGCGCCACCATGATGCCGGCGATGAAGCCGCCCAGGGTCATGGCCAGCAGCGACATGCCGTTCAGCAAATACCCCACCGCCACCCCGGGGAGAATGGCGTGCGACAGCGCATCGCCCATCAGACTCATGCGCCGCAGCAGCAGGAAGACGCCCAGCATGGTGGTGCTCAGCGACAGCGCCAGACACACCACGAGGGCCCGGCGCATAAAGCCGAATTCAATGAAAGGCTGAAAGAAGGTGTGCCAGATCATGCCGACCTCGCATGAGTGAAAGCCGGAAGCACCGCCCGGGTAGCGCCCCAGCAGGCGCGCTGGGGAGTCAGCAGCAGCGTCTCGGGGAAAAAGTCGGCTACCCGCTGATTATCATGCAGCACCGCCAGGATGGTCTGTCCCTGCCGGTGCATCTCGAGGATCAAATCCATTAGTTCGCGGCTTGTCGCTTCGTCGATACCGGTGAAAGGCTCGTCGAGCATCACCAGCGGCGCCTGCTGCACCATCACCCGGGCAAATAGCATGCGCTGAAACTGGCCGCCGGAGAGCGCTTCGATCGGCGTTTTCGCCAGGCCCGCCAGCCCGACCCGCTCCAGCACCGCGCCGAGGCGTCGCCGGGTGTCGCCCCCCAGACCGCGCAGCAGCGACACGCCGGGCCATGCGCCCTGGCTTACCACATCCTGCACGTTGAGAGGAAACTGCGACTCGAGGGCATGGCGCTGCGCCAGCCAGCCAATCACCGGCCGTTTCCCCTGCCAGCGCAGGCAGCCACTGACCGGCGGAAGAAACCCGGCGAGGGTTTTCAGCAGGGTCGATTTTCCGCAGCCATTGAGGCCAACGATTGCCGTCAGGCTGCCGGGGCATATCATCCCGCTCAGTGGAGGGGTAATCGCTACCCCGTCATAGCCGGATACCAGTTGCTCCAGTTCAATCATGGCAGCGTCACCGCCCACCAGGTCGCCAGCCATAGCGCCACCAGCAGCACGCCTGCGATGGCCGCGCGCGTCGCGCCGGATGCCATAAAAACCGATGTGAACATATTTTCGCCTCAATTTAATGTTATAACATAACAATAACGAAGCGAAGAAAGAATGTAAATCAGCGTCAGTCAGCGGAAATGTAACAAAGGTCAACAAGAGGCCTGGAGACGGGAAAAAACAGGAGGATAAGCGCGGCCTCCCCGGCGTCATCCCCCGGTCGCGCTGCGCTTACCGGGGCTACCAACCGGATACCAGACCGTAGCCGGATAAAGCGCTGGCGAACTCCGCCGCCAACGTGCGGATGACGACGCGTAACGTAGCCGCAGTGTTGCCAATAGGCGACAAGCTGTCATTGCTGTCATTGAACGCTCCCCCGGTCGCGCTGCGCTTACCGGGGCTACCAACCGGATAACAGACCGTAGCCCGGATAAGGCGCTACGCGCCGCTATCCGGGGAGGCTCGGAATCTGTCAGCCGGATGAAAGGATCAATAACCGCCGCGGGCCTGCGCAACCGCCAGGCCAAGCTGCCAGACGGCCATCGCGTAGTGGGTGCTGTGGTTGTAGCGGGTGATGGTGTAAAAGTTCGGCAGCCCGTACCAGTACTCATAGCCGGTGCCGACGTCCAGCCGCAGCAGGCTGGCCTGCTGATGGTTGCCCAGCGGCTGGGTGGGGGTCAGCCCCGCCGCCGCCAGCTGTGAAACGCTGTATTTGGTTTTGAAACCATTCTCCAGCCCCGGGGCCTGGCCCAGCGCCTGCACCGCCACCAGATCGCCGCTCACCCAGCCATGCTGTTTGAAGTAGTTGGCCACGCTGCCGATAGCATCCACCGGATCCCACAGGTTGATATGTCCGTCACCGTTAAAATCGACCGCATACTGCTTATAGGAGGACGGCATAAACTGACCGTAGCCCATCGCCCCGGCGAAAGAGCCTTTCAGATCCAGCGGGTCGTCGCTTTCGCTGCGCGCCATTAACAGGAAGGTTTCCAGCTCCGACGAGAAGTATTCGGCGCGGCGCGGGTAGCTAAACGACAGCGTCGCCAGCGCATCAAGGATACGGGTTTTGCCCATCACCCGGCCCCAGCGAGTCTCCACGCCAATAATACCGACGATGATTTCCGGCGGCACACCATACACCTGATAAGCGCGGTTCAGCGCATCCTGATACTGATTCCAGAACACCACGCCGTTTTGCACATTATCCGGGGTAATGAACTGTTTCTTGTAGCGCAGCCAGGCGCCGGTCGGCCCGGTTGG
>ERZ507734.35-NODE-35-length-54643-cov-5.12087_pt1 | contig 54643 bp, 50 predicted proteins | sample MGYA00513104_ERZ507734 | MGnify/ENA metagenome assembly ERZ507734 | reverse complement strand
CCGATCTACGAAATGGCCCCGGCTCCTCCAGCAGGATAAGGGGAATCGACTCCCCTTGTGCCAGTACGTATTCCGCCGCACAGTACCAGAGGGTGGGCGACGTTCGCAGAGTAAAAGAGCTAAAGCCATCAGGCTGATGCGTGGACAATGCCAGATCCACTTCCCCCTCAGCGAGCATCTCCATGATCGCGGCATGCGGATGCACTTTAATCTCCAGCGTCATTCGGGGGTAGAAGCCGCCGATGCGGTTTAACAAAAACGGCAGGATGGTATCGGCCGTTTCTTCCGACGCACCAATTGTCATCCCTCCCTGCAGGCTGCCATACATCAATGACATGCAGGCCTCATCGTTAAAACGCAGGATTTTACGGGCATAACCCAGCAGCTGGATGCCCTGTTCGGTCAGTAGTTTGTTGCGCCCGTGGCGGGCGAAAAGTTCTTTACCCACCAGCTGCTCAAGGCGTTGCATTTGCTGGCTGACCGCGGACTGGGTACGACATACCGCGGCAGCAGCAGCGGCGAAGGTGTTCAGATCGGCGACCGCTACGAAGGTGCGCAGCAGATCGAGATCGAGGTTAAGTATCGGACGATTGGTATTAATCATATTGTTCACTTACAGGTAGCTAACGCCGACCTGCCTTGTTGATGCTTCACGCCAGGTTTCCAGCTAATCCCTGAGCCTCGTGCTCACCCTTTCGATGGCGGATAAACAACTGGACGAACGTTATTACATGTCAAAGTACTCGTCTGCGCAAATGCACAGAACCTCGGAGTAATATATTGTTCGTATTTCTCATCGTTATTTATTGCCACGATCTGCCGGGCTTCATACATCGCCGCAATGAAGCGGGCGGTCATGGCCAGAAAGCCTGTTTTTAGCGTGCTTTACGAGAGAGAAAAGGAACAATAAAATCCTGTAATAACAATATATTAATTATCAATTCCACCGCAAAACAGTGGGTTAACACTGATATTAACGGCGATATTCTAACCGATATCCATCCTTTTTATAAGCCTTAATAAGGATTAACTCAGGTAATTTTAAATTTTTTTCAACATCTTATAGAAATTAACAAACCTCAGATTATTACCTGTCAAAAATAAGAATATTGTGGGCGAGCGCTGCTTTTTATTAAAAATATTTAACATCAAAATCACAAATCAGTGCTTAATTACCTTAAGTGTCGCTTTTATAGCTCACTGCGCTTCCTCGCATTCTCTCTCGCCACACAAACAAACCAGATAAATGTTGGTGAAAATGACATTACGGTTACATATACGACCGAAAAATATCCATAAACAGGCATAAGCTATAGATTAAACCCGCCCACAGCAGATAAATCAATTACACTTAAAATTCTGCATTAGCAAAATCTTCTCCTGCAAAGCCTTCAAAACAGCGGGGAGGCGGAGTACATTGTTCCGTGCTGACTTCCACGGCAGGGAGTGGCGATAACAGCTAAAAGGTCAAGATTCATGTCCCCCATCGAAAAATCCAGCAAGTTAGAGAACGTCTGTTATGACATCCGCGGCCCGGTTCTGAAAGAAGCGAAACGTCTTGAAGAAGAAGGCAATAAGGTTCTGAAACTGAACATCGGCAACCCGGCGCCATTCGGCTTCGAGGCCCCTGACGAGATCCTCGTCGACGTCATCCGCAATCTGCCTACCGCCCAGGGTTACTGCGATTCGAAAGGATTGTACTCGGCGCGTAAAGCCATCATGCAGCATTACCAGGCACGGGGAATGCGCGATGTCACCGTGGAAGATATTTACATTGGCAATGGCGTGTCCGAGCTGATTGTGCAGGCAATGCAGGCGCTGTTAAACAGCGGCGATGAGATGCTGGTTCCCGCCCCCGATTATCCGCTGTGGACAGCGGCGGTGTCGCTTTCCAGCGGCAAAGCGGTGCACTACCTGTGTGATGAATCCTCTGACTGGTTCCCGGATCTTGACGATATTCGTGCGAAAATCACCCCCCGCACCCGCGGGATCGTGATCATTAACCCCAACAACCCCACCGGCGCGGTCTACTCAAAAGAACTGCTGCAAGAGATCGTGGAGATCGCCCGGCAGCATAACCTGATCATTTTCGCCGATGAAATCTACGACAAGATCCTCTACGACGAAGCCCAGCATCATTCGATTGCCGCCCTGGCGCCGGACCTGCTGACGGTAACCTTCAACGGGCTGTCAAAAACCTACCGCGTTGCCGGCTTCCGTCAGGGCTGGATGGTGCTGAATGGCCCGAAAAAACACGCGAAGGGCTATATCGAAGGGCTGGAGATGCTGGCGTCAATGCGTCTGTGCGCCAACGTGCCGGCTCAGCATGCTATCCAGACGGCGCTCGGCGGCTATCAAAGCATCAGCGAATTCATTATCCCCGGTGGTCGCCTGTATGAACAACGCAACCGCGCCTGGGAACTGATCAACGATATTCCGGGCGTCTCCTGCGTGAAGCCTAAAGGCGCGCTGTATATGTTCCCGAAAATCGACGCGAAGCGCTTTAATATTCACGACGATCAGAAAATGGTGCTCGATTTCCTGTTGCAGGAGAAAGTCCTGCTGGTGCAGGGTACCGCCTTTAACTGGCCGTGGCCGGATCACGTACGTATTGTGACTCTGCCTCGCGAAGACGATCTGGAGATGGCGATCTCCCGCTTTGGCCGCTTCCTCTCCGGCTACCACCAGCTTTAATCGCTTCGCCGCCGGTATTTGCATCCGGCGGCGATCCCTGCGCACAATGGAACCCGATGTTGTCACTGATTAAGGGTTCCTATGAGTCAGAGTCATTTCTTTGCCCACCTCTCCCGCCTGAAACTAATCAACCGCTGGCCACTGATGCGCAACGTTCGCACCGAAAATGTCTCCGAGCACAGCCTACAGGTGGCGATGGTCGCCCACGCGCTGGCGGCGATTAAAAACCGCAAATTTGGCGGCCAGGTCAATGCCGAACGTATTGCCCTGCTGGCGATGTACCACGATGCCTCTGAAGTGCTTACCGGCGATCTGCCCACGCCGGTGAAATACTTCAATTCGCAGATTGCCCAGGAATATAAGGCGATTGAGAAAATTGCGCAGCAAAAACTGGTGGATATGGTTCCTGACGAGCTGCGGGATATTTTCGAACCGCTGATTGACGAGCACCACTACAGTGAGGAAGAACAGTCGATCGTTAAACAAGCTGACGCCCTCTGCGCTTACCTGAAATGCCTCGAAGAACTGTCTGCGGGCAACAACGAATTTCTGCTGGCTAAAGGCCGTCTGGAAAAGACGCTGGAATCACGGCGCAGCGCGGAGATGGATTACTTTATGCAGGTGTTTGTTCCGAGCTTCCAGCTGTCGCTGGATGAAATAAGCCAGGATTCGCCGCTGTAATTTTCAGGCCGGGCAGCGGTTGTCCCTGCCCGGCCTGAATATCCTAAAACGGAAAGAGCACCGGGATCAGCAGCACACAGACCACCATTACCAGTACGGTGAAGGGCACGCCAATCTTCACAAAGTCGCTGAAGGAGTACTTACCCGGGCCAAGCACCAGGGTGTTGACCGGCGAGGAGACTGGAGTCATAAATGCCGCCGAAGCCGCCATCGCCACCACCATGGCGAAGGGGTATGGCGATACGCCCATCGACTTCGCCGCGGCCAGAGCTATGGGCGCCATCAGCACCGCCGTCGCGGTATTAGAGATGAACAAGCCTATCGCCGCGCACATCACGAACAGGCAGCCGAGCATCAGATAAGGCCCCTCGCCTCCGGCGACGTCCATCAGTCCCTTGACCACCAGATCCACCCCACCGGTTTTTTGCAGCGCCAGAGCAAATGGCATCATCCCGACAATCAAAATAATGCTCGGCCAGTGGATCGCCTTGTAAGCGCTTTCGGCATTGATGCAGCGGAATTTGCCCATCAGCAGGCAGGCGATAATCGCGGCTATCGGGTTAGGGATTTCATCCGTCAGCATCAGGGCCACCATCAGCACCAGGCAGAAAATTGCATGTGGAGCCTGGCTGTGCGCTGGCGAGGCGTCATCGACCTCAACCGGCATATTGAGCACCACGAAATCCCGGCCGCGCTTCGCCAGCAGGGCAATTTGCCGCCAGTTGCCGACCACCAGCAGGATATCGCCGAGCTGCAGCGGCTCATCGACCACGGATCCATCCATCGCCTTGCCATCGCGTTTCATGCCGACAATATTGAGGCCAAACCGGGTGCGGAAGGCTATCTCACGCACCGTTTTCCCCATCATTTCTGAGTCCGGGATCAGCGCCACCTCCGCCATGCCCACATCCAGCGCCTGGTCGGCAAAATACTCGCCGCGCAGCACCATCGGCTCCAGCATTTGTTCGCCGCAGAACTGGCGTAAATCAACATCGGAGGCAGACATATCGATCAGCAGGACATCGCGGGCGCGGAATTCCGATACCCCGTTGACGTTGACGATCACCCGCCGGAACCGCCGCCAGCGTTCAACGCCGATGACGTTGGCGCAGTAGCGCTCACGTAGTTTTAAATCATCCAGCCGCTGGCCAATCATCGGCGAACCCGGGCGGATGGCCAGACGGCGAGCGCGGCCGGTGAGGTGATATTCACGGATCAGATCGCGAAAGGTGCTTCTTTTGCGGCCATCACGTGCGGATTCGCCATTATCTGTTTTCAGCATAAAGCGCACCGCCAGCATATAGACGATGCCCAGGATCAGCACCACCAGGCCAATCGGCGTGACGCTGAAAAAGCTGAAGCCGTGCAGCCCTTCGCGCAGCAATTCACTGTTGACCACCAGGTTGGGGGGCGTTGCGACCAGGGTCATCATCCCGCTGATGAGTCCGGCAAAGCTCAGCGGCATCATCAGCCGCGAGGGAGAGGTATTCATCCGCGCCGACACGCTGAGCACCACCGGAATGAAAATGGCGACCACCCCGGTTGAGCTCATAAATGCGCCCAGCCCGGCGACGGTGAGCATCAGGTAGATCAGCATTTTGGTTTCGCTGCTGCCAGCCACGCTCACCAGCCAGGCCCCCATCTTGGTCGCCACCCCGGTGCGCACCAGGCCGTCACCGATAATAAACAAGGCGGCAATGAGGATCACGTTAGGATCGCTGAATCCGGAAAAAGCCTCATTCAGCGTCAGCGTGCCGCTGAGGACGAAGGCGACAATAACCATCAGGGCAATAGCATCCATGCGCACCTTGCCGGTAGCAAACAGCACAACCGCGATGGCCAGGAGGGTTAAAACCCAAATCAATTCACCGTTCACAACGTTTCCTTGTCAGAAGAGGGAGTCGATATAGTGGCATAAAAAAGCCCCGACAACGCGGGGCGAAATCATTTGTTTACGCTTTAAGACGCACATTCACATAGCCGTCCGCCTGGCGTTCGACAGCCAGGGCTTCCAGGCTACTCAGCACGAGATCGGCTTCATCCAGACGAGGCGCATCAGCAGGCACGTTGACCGCGATGGTGCGACACCCCGCCGCCAGGCCGGACAGTAGTCCCGCAGGCGCATCTTCCACCACCGCACACTGCTCAGCCGGCAACCCCAGCCGCTCGGCGCCCAGCAGATAGGCATCCGGCGCCGGCTTGCCGTGTTTTACCTGCTCTGCGGTGACGAACACCTCCGGCATCGGCAGGCCCGCCGCGCGGTGACGCGCATGGGCAACCGGAATCGACCCGGAGGTGACAATCGCCCATGGGATGCCGGCTTCATTAAGGGTATTCAGCAGGGCTAATGCCCCAGGCAGCGCGACGATACCCTCAATATCAGTGGCTTCTATCTGTTCGAGATAGCGAAATTCGGCCTGAATATCCTCCTCGCTGCGCCCCGGCATAAAATGGCGAATGGAGGTAATGGCCTGCTTGCCGTGAATAAAATTGAGAATTTCATCATGGTCAATGGCGAAACGATCCCCCCACTTGCACCATGAACGCTCCACCACCGGCAAGGAATCCACCAGCGTCCCGTCTAAATCGAACAGGAAACCTTTACACTGCACGGGCACCTCCCTCAGGCATTAATAATTTGGTTAATTTCATTACTACTCAGATGATACTGGCGCGGGCAAGCGTGCCAGACGCTCAGCATTCGCTGGTATTTCTCCCACATCGGGGTCTGCGAGTTAAAGCCATGGGTGCCGGCATCAAAATGGCTGTAACGGCCTTCGACATTGACCATAAAACGCACGTAGCCGAGAAAACGCGCTTCGGTGGCGGCATCAAAGCCGAGGAAAGTGACCCGGCGTTCGTCGATACCAGCCGTATCCTTCAGGTTAGTCCAGGAGACATGTAGAGCGTGATACATCTCCATGATATCGATAACGGTACGGCAGGTTTCTTCCGTCAACTGGCCGAACTCACGGTCCAGTTCTCGCATCTGCAGCCCATACCCACGCTCAATAATGGTTTGCAGACGACGGTAGCGTTCCGCGTTGTCCGGGTCGAGCATCGTCATCATTTTATACTGATTGGATAAAATCAGACGCTGCGCATTGGTCATTTCCATGGTGTGACTCCTGTAGCACGGTAGGGCGTGAAATAAAGAAGGCGCATAAATCATGCGCCTTCTTTTATATGCGTTTTCCGTAGTGAATTACAAATCATCAAGGAAAGTTTTATCCAGTTGTTTGAAGGCGCGCTTAAGCGTGTCAGCCAGCGCCTGATAATCGGGTTTGCCTTCAACCGGCGCCAGCGCTTGCCCTGCCTCCTGCAGTTTGCCGCGCACTTCATAGAACCAGTTAAGAATGGACGGCGGCAGCGGCGTCACCGAACGCTTACCTAACCACCATAATCCTTGCATCGGCAGACTCAGCGCAAACAGCGCGGTGGCCACGGCAGGACCCAGCTGTCCGCCAAGGGCTATCTGCCAGCAGAGGGTAAAAATAGCGATCGGCGGCATGATGCGGATAGCATAGCGGGTAGCTCGAATAATGCGGTTTTCAATAAACACCGGCGCGAGGCGCTTGTCGAGAGGCCAGGTCCTGGCATAGTGCTGCCCGCGGTTGAACAAGCTAAAGAAGCTAACGGGGCGTTTCTCAGGGGTCGACATGGCTTTACCTCAACTTTACATATAAAACTTAAAAAATTCGTGCAAAACACCAACTATGCATGACATCGTTCAAAAGATTTTGGCAAAGGATGCCGCAATCAGGTATCCTGTGCCCGCCTGAAAGGGCGGATAGACTCTTTTGCCAGGCTAGTCAAATTATCGCATATTCTGCCATTGGCTGAAAATTATGCAAAATGGCATAAAATCAAATGTACTTCTCCCATCGTGCCCGAAAACAGAACAAGGCATGATGTTAATCATAAATGTCGAGGTCATCCTGCGCTACGCTAATGACACCCTGACGTTTTTTTAGCCACGTATCATAAAAAGGTACTTCCATGTCGAGTAAGTTAGTACTGGTTCTGAACTGCGGTAGCTCCTCTCTGAAATTTGCTATCCTTGACGCCGTGAACGGCGACGAATACCTGTCCGGTTTAGCGGAATGCTTCCACCTGCCGGAAGCCCGTATCAAATGGAAAATGGACGGCGGCAAACAAGAAGCCGAGTTAGGCGCGGGCGCCGCGCACAGTGAAGCGCTGAACTTTATCGTTAACACTATTCTGGCACAAAAACCAGAACTGTCTGCTCAGCTGACCGCAATCGGCCACCGTATCGTCCACGGCGGCGAAAAATACACCAGCTCCGTGGTGATTGACGAATCGGTGATTCAGGGCATTAAAGACGCCGCGTCCTTCGCACCGCTGCACAACCCGGCACACCTCATCGGCATCGCTGAAGCGCTGAAATCCTTCCCGCATCTGAAAGATAAAAATGTGGCAGTATTCGATACGGCGTTCCATCAGACTATGCCGGAAGAATCCTATCTCTACGCCCTGCCGTACAGCCTGTACAAAGAGCATGGCGTTCGTCGTTACGGCGCGCACGGCACCAGCCACTTCTATGTGACTCAGGAAGCCGCTAAGATCCTGAACAAGCCGGTTGAAGAGCTAAACATCATCACCTGCCACCTCGGCAACGGTGGTTCTGTATCTGCAATCCGTAACGGCAAATGCGTTGACACCTCCATGGGTCTGACCCCACTGGAAGGCCTGGTGATGGGTACCCGCTCCGGTGACATCGATCCGGCCATCATCTTCCATCTGCACGACACCCTGGGCATGAGCGTTGACGCCATCAACAAAATGCTGACCAAAGAGTCCGGCCTGCTGGGTCTGACCGAAGTCACCAGCGACTGCCGCTACGTAGAAGACAACTACAAGGAAAAAGCCGACGCTAAACGCGCGATGGACGTATACTGCCACCGCCTGGCGAAATACATCGGCTCCTATACCGCGCTGATGGACGGCCGTCTCGACGCCGTTATCTTCACCGGTGGTATCGGTGAAAACGCCGCGATGGTGCGTGAACTGTCGCTGGGCAAACTGGGCGTACTGGGCTTCGAAGTTGACCATGAACGTAACCTGGCTGCTCGTTTCGGCAAGTCTGGCTTCATCAACAAAGAAGGCACCCGTCCTGCCGTGGTTATCCCGACCAACGAAGAACTGGTCATCGCGCAAGACGCCAGCCGTCTGACCGCTTAATTCCACACCGCCAGCCCTGACCCGCAATAATTCGAGCTGCAGGAAGGCGGCGACTCAGCAAAACCCCGGTCGCGTACAGCGCGTACGCGACCGGGGTGAGCAAGTAGAGCCAACGCACGTGCAACTTGAAATATGACGGGTAGCTGGCGGTGCTGTTTTGTATCCCGCCTGATACTGGCGGTAACGAAAGAGGATATACCGTGTCCCGTACTATCATGTTAATTCCTACCGGTACCAGCGTAGGCCTGACCAGCGTCAGCCTCGGTGTGATCCGCGCTATGGAACGCAAAGGCGTTCGCCTGAGCGTCTTTAAACCTATCGCCCAGCCGCGTTCCGGTGGCGATGCCCCAGACCAAACCACCACCATCGTCCGCGCCAGCTCCTCCACCACCACCGCTGCTGAACCGCTGAAGATGAGCCACGTTGAGTCTCTGCTCTCCAGCAATCAGAAAGATGTGCTGATGGAAGAGATCATCGCCAACTACCACGCGAATACTCAGGATGCGGAAGTGGTGCTGGTAGAAGGCCTGGTGCCGACCCGTAAGCATCAGTTCGCCCAGGCGCTGAACTTTGAAATCGCCAAAACGCTGAACGCGGAAATCGTCTTCGTGATGTCTCAGGGCACCGACACGCCAGAACAGCTGAACGAGCGTATCGAACTGACCCGTAACAGCTTTGGCGGCGCGAAAAATACCAGCATCACCGGCGTTATCGTCAACAAACTGAATGCACCGGTTGACGATCAGGGCCGTACCCGTCCTGATCTGTCGGAAATTTTCGACGACTCGTCGAAAGCAAAAATCGTGAAGATTGACCCGGCTCAGCTGCAGAAAGGCAGCACGCTGCCGGTGCTGGGCGCAGTACCGTGGAGCTTCGATCTGATCGCCACCCGCGCGATCGACATGGCGCACCACCTGAATGCGACCATCATCAACGAAGGCGATATCAACACCCGCCGCGTGAAATCCGTGACCTTCTGCGCACGCAGCATCCCGCACATGCTGGAACACTTCCGCCCGGGCTCTCTGCTGGTTACCTCCGCAGACCGTCCTGACGTACTCGTTGCGGCCTGCCTGGCGGCGATGAACGGCGTGGAAATCGGCGCCATTCTGCTGACCGGCGGCTATGAAATGGACGCGCGCATCAGCAAGCTGTGTGAACGCGCTTTCGCGACCGGCCTGCCGGTATTCATGGTCAACACCAACACCTGGCAGACCTCCCTGAGCCTGCAGAGCTTCAACCTCGAAGTACCGGTTGACGATCACGAGCGTATCGAGAAAGTTCAGGAATACGTGGCCAACTACATCAACGCCGACTGGATCGAATCGCTGACCGCGACCTCCGAGCGCAGCCGTCGTCTCTCTCCGCCAGCGTTCCGCTACCAGCTGACCGAGCTGGCGCGCAAAGCCGGCAAACGTGTCGTTCTGCCGGAAGGCGACGAACCACGTACCGTGAAAGCGGCGGCGATTTGCGCCGAACGCGGGATCGCCACCTGCGTCCTGCTGGGCAACCCGGATGAGATCAACCGCGTTGCGGCAGCCCAGGGCGTTGAGCTCGGGGCCGGCATTGAAATCGTCGATCCGGAAGTAGTGCGTGAAAGCTATGTGGGTCGCCTGGTTGAACTTCGTAAGAACAAAGGCATGACCGAAGCGGTCGCTCGCGAGCAGCTGGAAGACAACGTGGTTCTCGGCACACTGATGCTGGAACAGGACGAAGTCGACGGCCTGGTGTCCGGCGCGGTTCACACCACTGCCAACACCATTCGTCCGCCGCTGCAGCTGATCAAAACCGCGCCGGGCAGCTCGCTGGTCTCCTCCGTATTCTTCATGCTGCTGCCGGAACAGGTTTACGTTTACGGCGACTGCGCGATCAACCCGGACCCGACCGCCGAGCAGCTGGCGGAAATCGCTATTCAGTCCGCTGAATCCGCGATTGCCTTCGGCATCGAACCGCGCGTGGCGATGCTCTCCTACTCCACCGGTACCTCCGGCGCGGGTAGCGATGTCGAGAAAGTCCGCGAAGCGACCCGTCTGGCGCAGGAAAAACGTCCTGACCTGATGATCGACGGCCCGCTGCAGTATGACGCCGCGGTAATGGCTGACGTAGCGAAGTCCAAAGCGCCGAACTCACCGGTGGCTGGCCGCGCGACCGTGTTCATCTTCCCGGATCTGAACACGGGTAACACCACGTACAAAGCGGTACAGCGCTCTGCTGACCTGATCTCCATCGGGCCGATGCTGCAGGGTATGCGCAAGCCGGTCAACGACCTGTCTCGTGGCGCGCTGGTTGACGATATCGTCTACACCATCGCTCTGACCGCGATCCAGTCGGCTCAGCAGCAGAAGTAATCTCCCGCTGAAATCAAAGCAAAAGGCAGCCAGATGGCTGCCTTTTTTCGTCAGGAGGCGAGCAGCGATTGCTGCCACGCGTTTGGGATTTTACTCGCGCTCGCTCTCTTCTGCCTCATCATACTCGTTACCCGCATTGCGAGTCATCCACAGCGCCAGCGCTTTCAGGGAGTCCGGCGTGAACTCATCGCAGCGGGCGGTGATCTCTTCCGGCGTTAACCAGCACACTTCGCTCACCTCTTCTTCCTGCAGGGCAAATGGCCCGTGCGAGACGCAGCTAAACAAGCTTCCCCAGACGCGGCAGAATTTGTCTTCGTAATAGAACTGGCCGTGATCGGCAAACGGCACCCCGGCGATACCTAACTCTTCTTCGGCCTCGCGACGAGCCGAGTCCAACAACTGTTCATCAGCCTGAACGACACCACCAGCGGTGGCATCCAGCATCCCCGGATGAAAGTCTTTCGTCTCGGTGCGTCGTTGCACCAGAATTTTCCCCATTCCGTCGTGAACGACGATATAGGTCGCCCGGTGACGCAGACACTGCGCGCGCATCTGTTCGCGACTGGACTGCGCTATCACCTCATTGTTTTCATTAACAATATCGACCCATTCTGTGCTTGCCAAATGATTCTGTTCCGCCATCAGGAAACCTTACTTTAAAAGCGCTCTCGCGGCGCGTCTTTATGATTGAAGGCTAAATTACGGGTAAATTGCGACCTCTGCAATAACCTGATTATCATTGAGTGCTAAAACCTGCAGACGCCCCTCATCCAGCATCCCATAGCTGGCGGCATATCCTCCTTTCGGGATACTCACTGAGCCAGGATTAAAGAGGTAAACCTCGCCTCGTTTTTCCGCGACCGGTATATGAGTATGGCCGTAAGCCAGAACATCGCCAGCGGCAAGGGGGGGCAAATTTTCGGGGCTATACAGATGACCGTGGGTCAGAAACAGGCGGTTGCGTTCGCTGAGCACCTGCTGCCAGGGCGCGGTGATGGGAAAACGAAGTAGCATCTGATCCACTTCGCTGTCGCAGTTGCCGCGCACGGCAATGATACGTTCCGCCACGCTGTTTAGCCGCTCAGCCACCTCAGCCGGCGCATACCCTTCCGGCAGCGCGTTCCGTGGTCCGTGATTGAGCACATCGCCAAGAATAATAAGCCACCTGGCACCGCTTTGCGCGAACCGTTCAAGGACGCTTTCCGTGGCGGACAGCGAACCATGAATATCGGAGGCAAACATCAGCTTCATAGCTTTTATCTCCACTGGTTACGATGCCTCTATGATAGCGGAAGCGCGGCGGGTTATCAGCCTCAGCGTTTGGCGGAAAGCGCCGCGTAACGCTGGATCGAAGCCCGCTGCCACTGAAAAGTCGCATAATCAGCCAGCGCCTCCGGCACGTCATCGCCATTGAGAACCAGGCGGTTGAGCATCAGCGCCAGGTCTGCGTCAGCAATGGACCATTCGCCGAATAAATTTTGTCCGCCGTGCGCCAGTAGCGCGGTGGCCGTGGTAAACAATTTTTCTGCCGACTGCTTCCCTGCTTCACTGAGCGCCGGCATTTTTTCCCCACCAAACACGACCGCGGTGGAACGCTCTTCACGGATGGGCACCAGGTCGCTGCGCAGCCAGGCCTGGATCTGCCGGGCACGGGCTCGTTTTTGCAGGTCATGCGGATAAAGCCGCTCCCATTCCGGCGGGGCAAAACGCTCATCCAGATACTCGGTAATCGCCGAAGACTCGCTCAGGGTGAAATCGTCCACTTCCAATAGCGGTACACGACGCGTGGCCGTATAGCCTGTCCAGCCAATCTGCAGATGTTCGCCGCGGTTCAGATCAACGGTTTTCAGACGAAAAGGCAGGCTTTTTTCCTGCAGAGCGACATAGACAGACATCACGTACGGTGAGAAAAAATCGGCATCGGACCACAGGGTAATGACAGGCTGGCTCATAGCATCCTCAAGATTGATAGGCAGGCAATACGCCAACATAGCCTGGCTGGCAAGGGATGTCACTGTTCTCCAGCGTAACCCATTGGCGATAAGCAGAAAGAAGGCGCTGCCACGGATTTTCTCCCGGGTCGCGCAGCTTCACCTATACTCGAACAGTTTGCGACCCACGACGGCGGGAAATATTATGATCGATCTCTACTATGCACCCACCCCAAACGGCCACAAAATAACCCTGTTTCTCGAAGAGGCGCAGCTGGCCTATCGACTGATCCGGGTCGATATCAGTAAAGGAGAGCAGTTCCATCCGCAGTTTCTCGCGATATCGCCGAATAACAAAATCCCGGCTATCGTCGACCACATGCCTGCTGATGGCGGGGCGCCGTTGAGCGTCTTCGAGTCCGGTGCCATCCTGCTCTATCTGGCGGAAAAAAGCGGCAAACTGCTGAGCGGTGAGCTCCGGGAACGCTACGTCACGCTGCAGTGGCTGTTCTGGCAGGTCGGCGGGCTGGGCCCGATGCTGGGGCAAAATCAGCATTTTTCTCATTCAGCGCCGCAAACCGTGCCCTACGCTATTGAACGCTTTCAGGTGGAAACCCAACGACTGTACGGAGTACTGAATCAGCGCCTGGGATCCAGCCCGTGGCTGGGCGGAGAACATTACAGCATTGCCGATATCGCCGCCTGGCCATGGGTGAATAACCATGTCCGTCAGCGTATTGATCTGACAAGCTATCCGGCGGTGCACAACTGGTATGAGCGGATTCGACAACGGCCAGCGACCAGTGAAGCGATGCAAAAAATTCAGCCTTATTAACCCCCTGCTCGCCCGTCGCGCTTTGTTGTATGATTGCGGAACTTACACCACGGAGGAAGCCTGCAATGTCTCAACCAGACGCCATTATTCGTATTAAGAACCTGCGCCTGCGTACTTTTATTGGTATTAAAGAGGAAGAGATCGCCAACCGCCAGGATGTGGTGGTGAATGTGGCGATTCACTACCCCGCCGACAAGGCGCGTGATAGCGAAGACATCAATGATGCGCTGAATTACCGCACCATCACCAAGCGTATCATCAGCCATCTGGAAAATGGTCGTTTCTCACTGTTGGAAAAATTAACTCAGGATGTGCTGAATATCGCATGCGAACATCACTGGGTCACATATGCTGAAGTGGAGATCGATAAACTTCATGCGCTGCGCTATGCCGACTCGGTGTCGATGACCATGAGCTGGCGGCGCTAATCATGTCAGGGAGGTGGTATGAAGATTCTGCTTACGGGTGGTACTGGCCTGATTGGCCGACATCTAATACCCAAATTGCTGGAGCTCGGGCATAGCGTCACGGTCTCCACCCGACACCCGGATACCGCACGTGCCCGCCTCGATCCGCGCGTCACTCTGTGGCGTGATTTCGAGGGCCATCACCACCTCAATGACATGGATGCCGTCATCAATCTGGCGGGTGAACCCATTGCTGATAAACGCTGGTCGGCCGAACAGAAACAGCGCTTATGCCATAGCCGCTGGGATCTTACTCAACGGTTGGTGGGCCTGATCCACGCCAGCGACACCCCGCCTTCCGTGCTGATCAGCGGTTCGGCCACCGGCTATTATGGCGACCTCGGCGAGGTGGTGGTCACCGAAGAAGAACCACCGCATAACGAGTTTACCCATAAGCTGTGCGCCCGTTGGGAACAAATTGCCTGCGAAGCGCAAAGCGAGCGCACCCGCGTTTGCCTGCTGCGAACCGGTGTGGTACTGGCCCCGCGAGGCGGTATTCTTGGCAAAATGACGCCTGCCTTTAAGCTCGGCCTCGGTGGGCCTATCGGCAGCGGCAGACAGTATCTGTCCTGGATCCATATCGACGATATGGTTAACGGCATCCTGTGGCTGCTGGATAACCATCTGCGCGGCCCGTTCAATATGGTTTCGCCCTATCCGGTACATAACGAACAGTTTGCCCACGCGCTCGGTCACGCGCTTCATCGACCGGCGATTTTCCGCGTCCCCGCCGCCGCTATCCGCCTGCTGATGGGGGAATCCGCCGTCCTGGTACTCGGCGGCCAGCGCGCGCTACCTAAACGTCTGGAGGCCGCTGGCTTCGCCTTCCGCTGGTACGATCTGGACGACGCGCTCAAGGATGTGCTGAGTTAACAGCTAAACGGGGGAGCATTGGCTCCCCTGATTCCATTCTGCTGGCTCATGCTCCACGCCTGGATGGCCTCAACCTGGCGCTGTAGCACCGCCATATTCAGGACAACCAGCGCCCTTAATCGCCTGAATTCACCGCCGGCCGGCCGGTTCGCCAGTGTAACCTGGCGAAGCAAAGTGCTAAGGTAGGCTTTTCTTTCTGCGTATTGACTGCTTTATGACGACCATCACCACACCACGCCTTTCGCTTACCCGCTTTGTTACCGATGACTGGCCCTTTTTTCTGCGCCTGCGCCAGGATCCGCAGGTGATGCGTTTTATGGGTGAGGTGTTAAGCGAGGAGGCGCTGCGCAGCGTCTTCGTCAGTCGCTGTGCCGATCCCGGGGTGTTTGTTTTACGCGATAAATGCGGCGAGGCGCTGGGTGATATTGGGCTCCGCATCAGTCCGAAAAATCCACACGAAGCCGACGTCGGCTACGCGTTACTGCCGCAGGCTCAGGGTAAAGGCTACGCCGGCGAAGCGCTGCGGGCGGTCTGCGAGTATGGTTTCACCACCCTGGGGGTGCAGGCCATCAATGCCTGGGTGCTGGGTGAAAACCGTGGCTCATCGCGCCTGCTGGAGAAGCATGGCTTTGTGCGCACCCAGGTGCTGGAGAAAGCCTATCATCTGAACGGCGTCGATTATGATGACTGGATCTATCGGCTGGAGCGTGAATCGCACCCGGCGCCCGCAGACGCCGGGTGAACCGTTTATTTCAGCGAACCTTTCAGAAACTGCTGCAGGCGCGGGCTTTTCGGCGCGCCAAACAGCGCATCCGGATGCCCTTCTTCTTCAATTTTGCCCTGATGCAAGAAAATGACATGTGAAGAGACGTGGCGGGCAAAGCCCATTTCGTGGGTCACCACCACCATGGTTTTCCCCTCTTCCGCCAGCTGCTGCATAATGCGTAACACTTCGCCCACCAGTTCCGGATCCAGCGCGGAGGTCGGCTCATCAAACAGCAGCACTTCCGGCTCCATCGCCAGCGCGCGGGCAATAGAGACTCGCTGCTGTTGACCACCGGAAAGATGCACAGGATATTTCGCCTGCTGACGTTCGTCTATCCCGACCTTGGCCAGATATTTTACCGCGCGATCGCGCGCTTCCTGTTTGCTTAAGCCCAGCACCTGAATCGGCGCCTCCATGACGTTCTCCAGCACCGTCATATGGCTCCACAGATTGAAGTGCTGAAACACCATGGTCAGCCGGGTGCGTAGCAGGCGCAGCTGGTTCTTATCGGCCACCTTTAGCTGGCCGTCTTTATCCCGCACCAGACCAATATTCTGGCCGCTGACGACGATCGTCCCTTCGCTCGGTTTTTCAAGGAAGTTAATACAGCGCAAAAAGGTACTTTTCCCGGAACCCGATGAACCGATGATACTGATAACGTCCCCGGCTTTCGCCTGCAGCGAGACGCCTTTCAGCACCTCGTGTTCCCCATAGCGTTTATGCAGATCGATAACGTTTAATTTATTGTCGGACATGGCGTTCTCAATGCGTCGAAGAAGGTTTGATATGCTGCAACCAACGCTTTTCCGCTTTGCGGAACAAGCTAATCAGCACATACGAGATAATTAAATAGAGCACCGCGGCGATGCCAAAGGCGGTGAACGGCTGATAGGTGGCCGAGTTAATATCGCGGGCGATTTTCAGCAGATCTGGCACCGTGGCGGTAAAGGCCAGCGCGGTTGAGTGCAGCATGAGGATCACTTCGTTACTATAGGCCGGCAGCGCAATCCGCAGAGCGGAAGGCAGAATAATGCAGCGATACAGTTTGACGGAAGAGAAGCCGTAGGCCCGCGCCGCTTCAATTTCGCCTGCTGGTACCGAGCGGATCGCGCCGGCGAAAATTTCGGTGGTATAGGCGCAAGTGTTGAGGGTCAACGCCAGCACCGTACAGTTAAGCCCGCTGCGGAAAAAGGCGTTCAGCAGTTCCGTACCTTTAACAATTTCCAGGGTGTACATGCCGGAGTAGAAAACCAGCAGCTGCACATACAGCGGCGTGCCGCGAAATATGTACGTGAACAGCCAGATGGGAAACTGGATAAACTTATTGCTTGAGACGCGGCCGATAGCCAGAAACACCGCCAGGATGCCGCCCATCACCACCGAAGAGATCAGCAACCATAAAGTAATCGCCACGCCGGTAAAGCGATAGCCGTCGGTCCACAGCAGCGACTTCCAGTACTCCTGAATAATTTCAATCACAGGTCAGCCCTCTTCACGCCAACGGTATAGCGGCGTTCGAGCAGCAGCAGTACGCCATTAGAAAGGGTGGTAAACACCAGATAAATCAGGCCGCAGACGATGGCGAAATAAAACGGCTGCCAGGTGCTTTTCCCCGCCAACTGCGTGGCTTTGACCACATCCTCCAGCCCCAGCAGCGAGACCAGCGCCGTCGCCTTGAGGATAACCTGCCAGTTGTTGCCTATCCCCGGCAGGGCGTAGCGCATCATCGCCGGGAAAAGAATACGCCGGAACGTCTGCCCGCTGCTAAATCCAAAGGCGGTAGCCGCTTCGATATGCCCCTTCGGCACCGCAAGGTAGGCGCCACGAAAAGTTTCCGTAAAATAGGCGCCATAGATAAAGCCGAGGGTAATAATCCCGGCGATCATCGGGTCGATATCAAACTGCGCCATGCCCAGCGCGTCGGTGACGCTGTTCAGCGCAATTTGCAGACCGTAGAAAATCAGTAGCATCAGCACCAGATCGGGCACGCCGCGGATCAGAGTGGTATAGCCTTCAAATACCAGCGCCAGTGGACGGTTGCTCGATAGCTTTGCGCCAGCGCCTGCCAGCCCGATCAGGACGGCGAGAACGACCGAGCTGAGCGCAAGCTCCAGGGTGACGAGCGCCCCCTGAAAAATAACCTGTGAAAACCCATACAGCATGCTGCCTACCCTGTCTGTCATTCACCATTGCGTGTGAAACGCACACGCAATGGTGAGGCGTGAGAATTATTCGCCGTATACGTTAAAATCGAAATATTTTTTCGCCAGCTTGTCGTAGGTGCCGTCCTTACGCATCTCTGCAAACGCCTTATTCAGCGCTTCACGCAGTTCGTTGTCTTCCTTGCGCAGCCCCATACCGGTGCCAACGCCAAACAGCTTCTCGTCTTTGATTGACGGGCCGCCAAACTGATAATCTTTACCGATAGGCTGTTTCAGGAACCCTTCGCTGGCCGCGACCTCATCCTGGAACGCGGCGTCGATACGGCCGGCAGTCAGGTCGGAATAGATATTGTCCTGCCCCTGATAGGAGACAATTTCGATACCTTTCGGCGCCCAGTGCTCATTGCCATAAGTTTCCTGAGTTGTGCCCTGCAGCACGCCCACGCGCTTACCCTTCAGGGTGGCTAAGTCCGGCGTTACCGGGCTACCTTTTTTCACTACCAAACGCGAATCTGCCGCATACAGCTTGTCAGTGAAGGCAATTTCCTGCTGGCGCTTTTCAGTAATCGACAGGGAAGACATAATCGCGTCAATTTTCTTCGCTTTTAAGGAGGGGATCAGTGCATCCAGCGGGTTTTCCACAAAGGTACATTGGGTATTAATACGCTTACACAGTTCTTTTGCCAGATCGATATCAAAACCAACCAATTCCCCCTGCGCATTCTTCGATTCAAAGGGAGCATAAGTCGGATCGGTGCCGATACGTATTTTTTGCGGGATGGCGGCAAAGACCGTGGAAACGCTGGAAAGTGCCAGCGCTAAAGAGAGAGACAACGCCAGTTTTTTCATAACTATCCTCGACAGACTGTCATTCTAACGGGTTTATTAGAACTATTTACGCCAGTTATCGTGCCATTATTCGCCCCTTGAGGGCAAAGATTTATGCACCAGAAAAGCCGATTTTTTGCATCATAAACGCTTAACTATGCATTTTTTAGCCAAAAAACCGGCTGCATTTGCACTGTAATGATCCACAGCGTCTTCTGTTGCACCTTTTCAGGGCATAATACGATCATGGCGGCAGGCCCACCCCATTGTGCGGGCCTGCAGCAGTCTTAGTCGCCGTAAACGTTAAAATCGAAGTATTTCTTCGCCATTTTGTCGTAAGTCCCGTCTTTACGTATCTCACCCAACGCTTTATCAAACGCGGCTTTCAGCTCGACGTCGTCCTTACGCAGGCCGATCCCTGTACCGTCGCCAAAGTACTTTTTATCTTTGACCGACGGGCCGGCAAAGGCGAAATCTTTTCCGGCGGGCTGTTTCAGGAAGCCTTCACTGGCCGCGACTTCATCCTGCAGCGCCGCATCCAGACGGCCAGCAGCAAGGTCGGAATAGATCAGGTCCTGGTTCTGATAGGCCACCACGTCAACGCCCTGGCTGCGCCAGCGATCGTTAGCATAGGCTTCCTGAGTAGAACCCTGCAGCACCCCGACGTGCTTACCTTTCAGCGCCTCCAGCGTCGGCTGGATCGGCGACCCTTTGGCAGCAATCAGGCGCGAGTCGGCGGCATAAAGCTTGTCCGAGAAGGCGATCTCTTGCTGGCGTTTCTCGGTGATGGAGAGGGAAGAGATGATGGCGTCAATTTTCTTCGCCTTGAGAGAGGGGATCAGGGAATCAAAATCGCTGCCGACCCAGGTGCATTTCACCTTAATACGGGAGCACAGCTCATTGCCTAAATCGATATCAAAGCCAACAAAATCCCCTTTTGCGTCTTTCGACGAAAACGGCGCATAGGTCGCGTCAGTGCCGATGCGAATGCTCTGCGGCAGAGCAGCAAACACGCTGGCCGTGCTGCTCATTCCCACGAGTAAAGAGAGAGCCAGAATCGTCTTCTTCATACAGTACCCTTAAGTGTCGTGATGTGGTGCGTTGCTTGTTATGGTGATTGCCGATCAATCCTGCAGTTTTTATGCCACCTTCCCGGTGCGTGCCGGGAACAGGGTTAAATTTGTTAAAATTAAGTTGCAATATTGTCTTAAAGGGGAAGATACCAGCATTACTGGCGAAACCGCAGCGCCTGAGCGCAAAAAGACGAAATAAATGTCGAGGATTTGATCGGGGCGACAAATTTGCACCACCGCAGCGCAAGCGTACATTTCATGCACCACTATAGTGCGACACTAGGCCCCCTGCCAGCGGGTAAACAAGTCTTGAGGCAGGCTAATGTCGAACTGATCGAGCACCCGGTTGACGGTCTGATTGATGACATCATCCAGGCCTTGCGGCCGGTGGTAGAACGCCGGCACTGGCGGCATAATCACCGCCCCCAACTCCGCGGCCTGAACCAGCAGGCGCAGATGACCGAGATGGAACGGCGTTTCCCGCACGCAAAGCACCAGCGGACGACGCTCCTTCAGTACCACATCCGCCGCCCGGGTCAGCAGGCCATCCGTATAGCTATGGACAATGCCCGAGAGCGTCTTCATAGAGCAGGGTAAAATCACCATCCCGGCGGTTTTAAACGAACCGGATGAAATACTGGCGGCGATATCGCGGGCGTCGTGGACCACATCAGCCAGCGCCTGTACGTCGCGCACGGAGTAGTCGGTCTCCATGGCCAGCGTCTGTCGCGCCGCCTGGCTGAGGATAAGATGGGTTTCAATATCCGGCATATCCCGAAGCACCTGCAGCATCCGCACGCCGTAGATGGCGCCGCTGGCGCCGGAAATGCCAATAATCAGTCGTTTCACGAGGACCACCCTGTTGCCATAATTGGGGCCACTTTGCCGGATTACTCTGTCAGACGCAACCATGATGCGTTAAGGTCTACACGTACAAAAGACCCGATACCTGTTCCTATTTCAGGATGGGCCTGAATACAAACCATGACGCGATAATGCAGGTCATAAATAACAATTCTATCAGCATAATCAACATCCCGGATTGACTGAACCAGGTGCCGATGATGATGGCGATATTGGTGACTATCACTATTACCGCCACCCACGGGAAAAAGGGGGAGCGGTAGCGCAGCAGGCTACGTGGATATTCGCCCCGGTCCACCGCGCGCCGGAAACGGTACTGACACCAGCCAATCACAATCCATGCCAGACACCCAACCTGCCCGGTGCTGGCGATCAAATAGAGATATAACTGCTGTGCTGAAATATAACGGGTAAGCATTGATACCAGTGCCAAAACGGTAGTCAGCAAAATCGCATTCACCGGGACGCCATTGCGGCTTACCCGGCTGAAACGAGCCGGTGCGAAATGATCGCCAGCCATCGACCACAACATTCGCGAACTGGCATAAATTGCCGAATTCGCAGCCGACACCGCAGCAGAAAAGATCACCAACGTCATCAGGGTATCCGCCCCTGGAATTCCCGCATGGGAAAAGACCCAGACAAAAGGACTTTGCCCGTCAGGGAGGCGATCTCGTGGATAAACCAGCGCCAGAATAGCAATCGCCAGGCCATAAAATAAGATAATCCGAATACCTATTCCGAGGATAACTTTCGGTAGAATAGAATGCGGCGACTCGGTTTCTCCAGCCGCATTTCCGACCAGTTCAACACCCTGAAAAGAATAGATAACGATGGTCATGCAAACCAGAATTTGCCAGCCGCCATGAGGAAACCAGCCCTCCGACGTTTTTAATGTCGGGTGCCAGCCGGTATGGCCTGATAACGAATAGATCATGACACCGCCCGCCGCAATAAACAGCACGATAGCAAAAACTTTAATAGCCGATAGCCAGTATTCACACTCACCAAAACTCTTCGCTGAAAAAAGATTAACCAGCGTTAACGCAACGAGAATATAAAGACAGAAGTTATGGACGGGTATGAAGGGGAAATAATGGTGAGCGATAAAACCTGCAGCGGTTAAATCGGCGGCCAGGGAAAAGACCCAACTAAACCAGTACAGCCACCCAATGGTATAGCTCCATATCGGGTGAGGAATAAACATCAATGCATAATGCTGAAATGAGCCCGAGTGAGGAAACGCGCACGATAATTCGCCAAGACACATCATCGTCGCCAGCATTATCCCACCGGCTAATAAATAAGCCAGAAGAGTGCCAGCAGGCCCAACGCTGTACAGGGGCTCGGCAATCCCGATAAATAAACCCGTTCCTATCGTTCCGCCTAGTGACATCATCAGTAAATGGCGCTTTTTTAAGTTACGGCGCAATCCACCCGTTTGCTCTGTCAGAGGGGGTTCTTGCAGGGTACTCATCATACCTCCCTGTTTTTTTATAGGGGGTCAGAATTACGCTGCGGGTCAAACCCGCAGCGTTTTGCTTATCGAATAAATCGCATGGCAACGCCTTTGGTCTGGCAAGCCATCAAAAGCCCGGTGTAATCAAGCTCAAAGCTCACCACATCCCCCACCTGCAACGGTAATGGGCAATCTTCGATATCCACCAGGGTATGATCGCTGGTCTGACCCAGAATGGTGATACTGTCATGGCATGGCACACAGTTATCAGACGGGACATCCTGGCGACCAAATGCCAGTAATGCGCGCTTACGGATGCCATTATCAGTAAAGGTTTTGCTCTGCAAAAATGCATCCACTCCCAGCTCGCCGACTGGAACCGTCGGTTTGCTGTTTAACTCGATTATCTCGGCCTCCAGCACATACATATCCGAGCACGCTTTCTCTACCGGTTTTCCGGAGTGGTGAAATTCATTGAGATACTTCATCTCTACATATTCGATACCAAATTCATGTAGCCCACCAATGCGCAGATGGTTCAGCCCTTTCGGCCAAATGCCCTTATCCAGCAGGTGATAGCTGGTACAATTACCCGCAGATAAGCGACGAATCGTCAAGCCGCTGTCTCGTTCCAGTCGAGAAGCCAGAGCCAGGAAATCTTCGCCATTTTTTACCGTTGGCAGAACGGTGCCATAGCAGTTGAAATTAGTGCCGAGACCATACAGATCGAGACAAGGCAACGTTTTGATAAGGTTAATGGTATCGAGGATTTTTTGATATTCACTAAACCAAATGCCCTCACGTAAATCGCCCATGTCCACCATCAGTAAAACCTGGTGCGTTTTTCCCTGGCGACGAGCCTCTTCTGATAATGCGCGCAACACCGCTGGCTCGCTATTTAAACTAATATCTGCATAGCGAACGACATCTTCAATTTCACTCAGGCAAGGACTACGAAGTAAACAAGTCGTACAACCGATCTCCCGGATTTTTTTCAAGTTATAAGTCCGTGATTCGGCAATAACATGAATTCCGCCATCAAAAACTGCCTGTGCGGTTTCCACACAACCATCAAAGACTTTATTGACCGCCATAACGTCAATACCGCTGCTGGCTAACAAAGCTTTCTCAGTACGCGCATTTTCTTCAAGTTTGCGTAAATTTATTTTGAGCGTTGGCATATACATATTATTTCCCCTTCACCATACCCAGACGTGTATTGCGTTTCAAAGCGCGATGGTAAATCCATTCAGCGACAACAATGGCCAGCAATGCCCCGCCAATAATCTTGCCGGCATACTGGAAATACCCCCCCATATCGATTTGGGATGGTGGAATAAACAGCAACACAACGGCAAAAGCGATAGAAATAAAACCTAATGCAGGCAGTACGGCAGGTAATACTTTCCCTGGAATCTTGAAACTTCGCGGTGTGTCAGGCTGTGTTTTACGCAGGCGCCAGAAAGCCGGGAACATCACCAGGTAAGGGATAAAATAGGTGATCGTGGTCAGCGCAGTCAGCATCCAGTAGGCCGCCGCAACGCTTGGCGAGATAAAGGTTGAGAAGCACAATACCGTAACAATAATCGCCTGAACCATCAGCGCAAAAGCAGGTGTTTTCCAGACCGGATGCAATTGCGCAATTTTATCGCCTAACAGGTTATCCTCACGAGAAGCTTCCTGAAGCATGTAGATAGGGCCAACCAGCCATGAGTTAATCTGGCCCAATGCGCCGAAAAACATGCAGATAGCCATCACCGGAATCAGCCATGGCATATGGAGAGTATCGGCAGCAGCATGCATAGCCTGCATGACACCAGCAACAATATCAGTTTTCCCTGCTGGTAATAGCGTATTCAGCGCCCAGGTGCCAACCATATATATCCCGACAATGACGGCGGCAGAAACAGCCATCGCCCGCGGAAAATCACGCTGCGGGTTACGGGTACGCCCGGCGATCATCGGTGCGACCTCCAGACCGGCAAAAGCGAACATCATACTGGACAGGAAGACAATGGTATCCCAGTGCCCAAGATCAGGCACCCAGTTTGAGGCACTCGCATAGTTCGTCTGCATCGGATGACCGGTGAGCAGCCAGACAATCGCCAGAACAATTAAAATCGCTGAAGGAATAAACACACCACACCAGGCGCTGACGCTGTTGATGATTTTCGTCCATTCCATACCGCGAATATTCATCAGCGTCAGTAGCCAGAAGATGACTGCCGAACCAATGCCGATGAATGCCTTATTCTCTGCCAGACCATTACCAATCATATATCCCAGCGCGGTAAAACCGAATTGCAGCATCAGCGGGAAAAACAGTACACATGAAAACAGGAAACAAACCACCACAATCCAGGCGATACGTTTCCCAAACGCCTCTTTAATCCAGACAAAAATACCACCGTCTTTCGGCCAGCCGGTGGACAGCTCGCCACATACCATTGCCAGAGGAAAGAACAGACAAAATGCGGCAATTACCCATAATAACATCGCAGAAGCCCCATAAGGCGCAACGTTGGGTATTTGTCGCAAACTAAGAATGGCAATGACATTCATAAAAACTATGTCTTTAATACCAAGTAAGCCAGAACTATTGTTACTCATGGCTATCTCCTGTTATCCCTCAGGGGCGTGACCGCCCCTGCAGAATCGCGTTATCCAGAGGCTTCAGTCATTATCTGAAGCCCAAACCACAGATTTAATAAAGGTCGTACTTGACCATATCTTCGTAACTATCTTCCCGGCGAATTAAACGGTCCTGTCCATTTTTATCAATCATCACCACGGCAGAACGCGGGCGGTTGTTATAGACAGTTTGGCTTTCAATGGTATACGCCCCGGCATCAAGAAACGCGATAATATCGCCAGGCGTGGTGGTTTTCGGCATCAGGAATTCTTCGCCTTTAACGCCCATATGGAAATAGTCACCACCATCGCACAGAGGGCCGGCAAGCTTGATCCATGCATCATGGGCCTCGGTCATTCGGGAGGCATTGTATACATAGAAGAACCAGTCGAAATGCTGGCTATCGGACAGAATGCTGTACCCCGCATCGACAAACTTCCATTCAACGTGACACTCCACATTGCCATCGAGGTCATAGTTTGTTTTACGCTTTTCACAGGCAACTTCTGTTAGCAATACCGCAGCGGATCCAGTGACTTTGCGTCCTGGCTCAATACAGATTTCAACGTCAGTACGCCATTTATGCACCTCGCGGATCACCGCATCCGCGAAATCCTGCGCGGTGATCCCGGCATACATATTGTCTTTAAGTGGGTCACCGTTTTCTTCATCGTATTTATAAGGAACTGGAATACCCCCGCCCACGTTAATCAAATCAAACTTAATGCCTAACACTTCTTCCAGACGACGAGACTCGTCCACCAGAACTTTTGTGGCTTTCGCAAACGGTTCTGATTCAGGTACCTGATCACCTACGTGCATATGCAATCCGCGCAGATGGACATAAGGCATCTCCAGGATTCGACGGCAGGTCTCTTCTGCCTGTTCAAGGTCGAGACCGGATTTAGCGTGGAAAGCAGTGACGAGTTCAGCATGTGTGGCAGAAGGCACATTAGGTTCTACGCGCACACAAACATTAGCCACCTTTTTCAGCTTGCGAGAGATCGCATCAATATGATCAAGTTCATACAGGCTATCGACGTTGATTAAATACAGATCGTTGGCAATCGCAAACTCCAGGTCGGCGGGCTTCTTCACCACACCGTTGAACACGATCTGATCCCCGCGAAAACCAATCTCAAGGCATTTACGGACTTCATACTGCGAATTGGCTTCGGCGCAGATACCTGCATCCCGAATGGCTTTCAGTACCCCCATGACGGAACAAGTTTTTGAAGCAAAAAAAGTTTTCGTATTGTTATGTGCGGCAAATGCCTGCTCTATCTCCTTGATATTACGAATAATTTCTGGCTCAGAGAAAACATAAAACGGCGTCGGGTACTTACGCGCTAAAGCATCGAGATCAACACCTTCAAAACACAGGTGGCCATCCTTCTGCTGGAAGCGTCGATCGGCCTCGACAACGTTGCGACGTAATTGATTGTAATTTTCGATAATGGAGTCAGTCATAACACCCTCTGCTTATTGTTCTGTAAAAAACCATACGTTTCATAATGGATACAGCAACAAGCATGCCAAATTTTTAATATTAAAATTCAATGGCTTATAAATTTTGTATTTTTTATCTTTCGTCAAATGGTTTGTTATTCATCATAGCGACGAAAAATTGTCACATTTACAATAGGGATAAGACTGATAGAAAGGATTTGATTTTGTTATGGCATCCACCAATGAAGAGCTCGCTTCCGCACTTAAAATGTTCTCTCGTTTCTTTGATCTGATACATCAACCGTTGGCCGTTATTAACGAACGAGGTGAATATGTCTATTACAACCAGGAAAGCGCCGATCTGGACGGGTATAGTATTGAACAAGCGATGGGTAAACATATGCTGGATGTCTACCCCAGCATGAAAGAGAACCAAAGTACGATGCTTTCTTCACTAAAAGACGGGGTCGAGTATATTGGTCATTACCAGATTTACTACAATGCCCGGGGCCAGGCGGTGGATTACCAGCATACTACCGCCCCGCTCTACTCCAGCAAGGGCAATATGGTCGGTGTTATCGAAATCGGCAGGAATATGTCCGGCGTCCGGCGATTACAGGAACAGGTTGTTGAGCTAAACCATCTGCTCTACGCTCAGGGCCGTGAAAAGCACCATGCTATCATTACTGAAAACGCGGAAATGCTTGCCATTATTGCCAAAGCTAAACGTCTGGCGGTGAGTAATATTCCCGTGACAATTGTTGGCGAAACGGGTACGGGTAAGGAACTTTTCTCCCGTCTTATCCACCAGTGCAGTAAACGCGCCAACAAACCCTTCATTGCGCTGAATTGCGGGGCGCTCCCGCCAACCCTGGTGGAGAGTACGCTTTTTGGCGCTATGCGCGGCGCTTATACTGGCGCGGAAAACAGTCAGGGCTATCTGGAACTGGCAAACGGTGGAACGCTTTTTCTTGATGAACTGAACGCAATGCCAATCGAGATGCAGAGCAAGTTGCTTCGCTTCTTACAGGATAAAACGTTCTGGAGGCTAGGCGGTCAACACCCTATTCATTCCGACGTGCGTATTATTGCCGCAATGAATGAATCCCCTGCGCGATTGATTCAGCAAGAGCGTCTGCGCCCGGACCTGTTTTATCGGCTTAACGTCGGGATGCTCATGCTTCCGCCACTACGCACTCGCCCGGAAGATATTCCTCTGTTGGCCAATTATTTCATTGATAAATATCGCAGTGAAGTTCCGCAAGATATCCATGGTCTCAGCGAGGCGGCACGTATTGCGCTACTGAGCCATTCCTGGCCGGGCAATGTCAGGATGCTGGAAAACGCCATTGTTCGCAGTATGATCATGCAGGAAACCGATGGCATGCTGAAAAAGATCGTATTTGAAAACGAAGAACTGAATTTAGGCGGCCCGGAGACCCCAACATCGCTTCCCTCTCTCCCGGCAGCAGAACCGGATAACGAGAGCTCTCTCGAGGCACGGGTAGCAAATTACGAAAGGGGGTTGATAGAAACCGCGCTGGATACTTATCAGGGAAATATTGCGGCGGCGGCGCGCAGTCTCAACGTCTCCCGAACGACGCTGAACTATAAGGTACAGAAATACGGCATCCGTTTTGGCGTCGTACACCGTTAAGCATCGCCAGCGACGCAACGCCGCTGGCTGCTGTAGCTCATTTACCCTTCGTTGTGCATCTCAAGGTTTTCGACTTCGTTCTGCAGCTGGACCGCTTTGGCATCATCGTTACGCAGAGAATCAAGGTAGTCGAGGTACTGCTGGTCGACATCCCGTGTGACGTACACGCCGTTGAACACAGAACATTCAAACTGCTGAATATCCGGGTTCTCCGCGCGCACCGCGTCGATCAGATCGTTGAGATCCTGGAAAATCAGGCCGTCGGCGCCGATGATCTGACGGATCTCATCCACTTCGCGGCCATGGGCGATCAGTTCGTTGGCGGTCGGCATATCGATACCGTACACGTTCGGGAAACGAATTTCCGGCGCAGCGGAGGCCAGATAAACTTTTTTCGCCCCGGCTTCCCGCGCCATCTCAATGATCTGCTCAGAGGTGGTGCCGCGTACAATGGAATCGTCGACCAGCAGCACATTCTTATCGCGGAATTCCGCGCGGTTGGCGTTAAGCTTACGGCGAACAGATTTACGACGCAGCTGCTGACCCGGCATGATAAACGTCCGGCCGACATAGCGGTTCTTCACGAAGCCCTGACGATAAGGCTTGTCGAGAATGCGGGCGATTTCCAGAGCGATGTCGCAGGAGGTTTCCGGGATCGGAATAACGACGTCAATATCCAGATCTTCCCACTCGCGGGCAATCTTCTCGCCCAGCTTAGTCCCCATGTTGACGCGAGCGCTGTAGACGGAAATTTTGTCGATAAACGAGTCTGGACGGGCAAAATAGACGTACTCGAACAGGCATGGGTTGCTGACCGGATTATCGGCACACTGACGGGTAAACAGCTGGCCTTTCTCGGTAATATAGACCGCTTCGCCCGGCGCGACATCGCGCAGGAATTCAAAACCAAGCGTATCAAGCGCCACGCTTTCCGAGGCCACCATATACTCAGTGCGACCGTCGCCAACGTCACGTTTACCCAGCACCAGCGGACGAATGCCGTTAGGATCGCGGAAGGCCACCATGCCATGACCGATGATCATCGCCACGCACGCGTATGCGCCGCGAATCAGGCGGTTGGTCGCCGCAATCGCAGCGAAGATGTTGTCCGCTTCCAGCGGGTAGTGACGGAAGTTATCCAGCTCACTGGCGAAAATATTGAGGAGGATTTCGGAATCAGAGGTGGTATTGATATGGCGGCGTTTTTCTTCAAACAGCTTTTTACGCAGCTCGTGCGCATTGGTCAGGTTGCCGTTATGCGCCAATGTGATGCCATATGGCGAGTTTACGTAAAACGGCTGCGCCTCGGAGGCGCTGGAGCTGCCCGCCGTAGGATAACGCACATGGCCAATACCCATATTGCCCTGCATACGCTGCATGTGGCGGGCTTCGAATACGTCGCTTACCAGCCCGTTAGCCTTACGCAACCGGAAGCAGTTGTTGGCATCAATGGTGATGATGCCAGCGGCATCCTGTCCACGGTGCTGGAGCACCGTTAGCGCATCATAAATCGACTGGTTAACCGGCATAACACCGGCGATACCGACAATACCGCACATACGTCTTTTCCTCGTTCAGCAACGACCCAAAGTCTATACTTTAGGCAAGAAACTTGACGAGCTTTGCAGGTATTCAAAAAACCATCTGATGACAGGGGTAAAATAGGGAATAAACTGCGACTGATGCCAGTCATCGCTCTTCGCCATCCCGGTAAAGGTGTCGAGGAAGAACAAGATAGCGGCGATGATCAGCACCCCACGTAGCGCGCCGAAGCAGATCCCCAATACCCTGTCGGTACCTGACAAACCGGTCTTCTCCACCAGCTGGCCTATCACATAGTTCACGATAGCGCCAACGATGAGCGTCACGATAAACAGCGCCGCAATAGCAATCCCATTTCGAACCCGTTCATCCTCAAAGCCCGTAAACCAGACAGACAGGTCAGCGTAGTAGTGGCTGGCGACATAAAAGGCGCAACCCCACGTGACTAACGATAAAGCTTCGCGAACGAAGCCGCGGATCAGGCTGACCAGGCAAGAAAGACCCAGCACCGCCATAATGGCGTAATCAATCCAGACCATATACGTCCCACGATTTACGCCCTGTCGTCCAGTTCGGGGCGCATTCTAACAGAAAAAGAAAACGTTTGCGTAGGGATTTCCATGCCCTACGGAAATAAAAATGGCGCTGAAAAAACATTCAACGCCAGACTGCCTTTCGCCTCTTCAGGGCGGCTGAGACAGGGTTTGCGGGGCGTTTCTCCCCGCCACGTTCTCTCCGCATGGCGGAAAAAACAATCAGTTCGGGGTGAAGCCCATCACCACCCCGCTAAGCCCGGAGATCTGCTGCAGATCGCCCAGCTGGCCTTTCAGCTTGTCTTTTGACGCATCCGGGCCGACGAGGATGCGGGTAATTTTACCCTGTACCGGCGTCGAAGGCGACGTATAGACTTTGAAACCCGAGGCCCGCAGTTTACCGACAATCTCATTCACCTTATCGGCGTTCTTCAACGCGCCCAGCTGAACCACATAGGCTTTGCCGGTCGGCGCCGGCAGGGCCGCCTGCTGCTGCGGTGGCTGTTGCTGCTGTGGCTTAGCCGGCGGCGGCGTTGGCGTCGCGGCCTGCTGTTGCGGCTGCGGTTTCGGCTGCGGCTTGGGCTGCGGTTTCGCGGCCACCACCGGCTCCTGAACGTCATCGAAGCTGTTGCTGTTCACCGGAATACGCGATGGATCTAACGATGGCGCGGCGGCATCGCCCGCCCGCACCTCTTCCGCCGCCCCTTCCGGCGGTTGCGAAGGCAACGCCTGGGTTGCCGCCGGCAGCATATCCGGTTCATCGCGATCGCCTGGTTTCGGTACCAGCGGGATCGCGGCAAACTCATCCTGGTAATGCTTTTTCTGCCCGTCCAGCAGCCCTGGCAGGATAATCACCCCCAGCGCCACCAGCACGATTGTCCCGACTAAACGGTTCTGAAACTTACTCGCCACCGATTCTCCCCGCGTCTATCTCTTCCATAACCTGCGCTACGGTGTGAAACGAACCACACACCAGCACGGTATCTTCCACTTTCGCGTCAGCCATGGCCGCATGCCACGCCTGCGCCACGCTGCTATAGACTGTGCCGCCACGCAAATGTTCCACCAGCTGCTCCGCCGTCGCCCCGCGCGGGCCTTCCAGCGGCGCGCAGTACCAGGTATCGACTTCCGGGGCCAGATTGGCCAGCGTGCCGGCGATGTCTTTATCATGCAGCATACCAATAACCGCCAGTATGCGTCCCGTTTTCGCTAACGTTTTGAGACGCCCGGCGAGATAAGCCGCCGCGTGCGGGTTGTGCGCCACATCGAGGATCACCCGCGGGGCGTTGCTGATTATCTGAAAGCGTCCCGGGAGTATCGCGTCGCGGATCCCCGCGCGCAGGATAGCGTCATCCACCGCAAGTCCGCTGGCGCGCAGCGCCGCCACGGCCGTCGCTGCATTCGGCAACGGCACCTGAGGCAACGGCAGGTGGCTTAACGCCCCGGCCGCATCGTGGAAGGACCATGTATCGCCCTCCACATCATAGCGCCAGTCGACGCCGCGGCGCTGGAGCAGGGCGCCCTTCTCGCTCGCCACTTCAGCAATGGTGTGCGGCATATCCGGCTCCCCTACCACCGCCGGTTTACCGGCACGGAAGATACCGGCTTTTTCCCGGCCGATACTTTCGCGATCCGGCCCCAGCCAGTCGGTATGATCGAGGGCGATGCTGGTGATCGCCGCGACGTCAGCATCTACGATGTTGGTGGCATCGAGACGGCCGCCGAGGCCCACCTCCAGGATCACTACATCCAGCTGCGCCTGCTTAAACAGCCATAGCGCCGAGAGCGTGCCGTACTCAAAATAGGTCAACGAGATATCACCCCGCGCCGCTTCAATTTCAGCAAACGAAGCCGTATGCGCCGCCTCCGGCAGTTCCGCTCCCTGAATGCGCACGCGTTCGGTGTAACGCACCAGGTGCGGGGAGCTGTATACCCCCACTTTATAGCCGGCCGCCATCAGGACGGTTTCCAGCGTGCGGCAGGTGGTGCCTTTGCCATTGGTGCCCGCGACCGTAAAGACGAACGGCGCCGGTTTAACGATATCCATCTGCCGGGCGACCTCGCTGACGCGCGCCAGCCCCAGGTCGATGGTTTTACTGTGCAGATGTTCCAGATAAGAAAGCCACGTAGCCAGGGGCGACGTGGCCTGAGGAATAGGATCTTTTTCCATGATGCCCGCAAGAATTGACGGTTAACGCGTATGAATAAAAAAGGGCAGCGCCGCCAGGCCCTGCCCTCTGCTTTATCAGGCCTCAGGTTCCTGATCCGGTGCCGGCGGCACCACCACGCCTTCATGAGGCGCTTCAGAAGCAGCTACCGGCGCCGGCAGGTTCATCAGCTTCGCCAGAATACTGGCCAGCTTGAGACGCATTTCCGGGCGGCGAACGATCATATCAATCGCCCCTTTTTCAATCAGGAACTCGCTGCGCTGGAATCCCGGCGGCAGCTTCTCGCGTACGGTCTGCTCAATGACGCGAGGACCGGCAAAGCCGATCAACGCTTTCGGCTCGGCAATGTTCAGGTCACCCAGCATCGCAAAGCTCGCCGATACGCCGCCCATGGTCGGGTCGGTCAGCACGGAGATATACGGTAGTCCGCGCTCCTGCATTTTCGCCAGCGCGGCGGAGGTTTTCGCCATCTGCATCAGCGACATCAGCGCTTCCTGCATACGGGCGCCACCGGAGGCGGAGAAGCAGATCAGCGGGCAGTTATCTTCCAGCGCCTGCTCCACCGCGCGCACAAAACGCGCGCCGACGACGGAACCCATCGAGCCACCCATAAAGGAGAACTCAAAGGCAGCGGCAACCACCGGCATCGCGTAGAGCGTGCCTTTCATCACCACCAGCGCGTCTTTCTCGCCCGTCTCTTTCTGAGCGGACGCCAGGCGGTCTTTGTATTTTTTTGAATCGCGGAACTTCAGCACATCTTTTGGCTCAAGTTCGCTACCCAGCTCTACCAGAGAACCTTCATCCAACAGGCTATGCAGGCGATTACGCGCCGACATGCGCATATGGTGATCGCACTTAGGACAAACCTCCAGGTTGCGCTCCAGCTCGGCGCGGTAGAGTACCTGACCGCAGCTGTCGCACTTGGTCCATACACCCTCAGGAATGCTCGCCTTGCGGGTGGGAGTGATGTTGCTTTTAATTCGTTCAATCCAGCTCATTGATAACCTTTCTGCCTGAACCTGGTCGATGCCAGTTTTGTCGTAAGGGGCGCATAATGCCATTTTTGCCTCTTACAGACCATGAATGTTGCACATTAAATCATATCATCCCGGAACATGGGATAAAAAAGTGGTCAAACCGCTGCGCGCGACGATCATGCTCCGTCACGCGCAGCGCAGGGCGAACTACTTCGTCTGCTTCGCCGCCGCCCGCTTATGGCGGATAATCTCAATCACGCCAGGCAGAACGGAGAGGACGATGATCGCCACAATCAGCAGCTTCAGGTTCTCCTGCACCACCGGCAGATCGCCAAACAGATAGCCGGCGTAGGTGAACAGCAGAACCCACAGCAGCGCCCCGACTACGTTATAGGCTGCAAAATGACGATAGGACATATGCCCCATTCCCGCCACAAACGGCGCGAAGGTTCGGACTATCGGCACAAAGCGCGCCAGGATAATGGTTTTCCCGCCGTGACGTTCGTAGAAGCTATGAGTTTTATCCAGGTAGCTGCGACGGAAAATCTTTGAGTTCGGATTACTGAACAGCTTCTCGCCAAACAACCGACCAATAGTGTAGTTGACCGCATCACCGACGATAGCCGCGATGACCATCAGCAGTACCATCAGGTGAACATTGAGATCGTTCGTCGGCAGCGCCGAGAGCGCCCCCGCCACAAACAGCAGTGAATCTCCCGGCAGGAACGGCGTCACCACCAGCCCGGTTTCACAGAACAGAATCAAAAACAGAATGGCATAAACCCAGACACCGTACTGGGCAACCAGCTCGGCAAGGTGCACATCAATATGCAGGATGAAATCAATTAAAAAGTGAATCAAGTCCATGTTTGTCTTTACCCTTAATGACTCTATTAGTCCGCCAGAAACAGCGGGCCCATTGGCAGCACCGGTAAATCATAGTGGGCCGGGTAATCCACCGACACCAGATACAACCCTTCCGCTTTTGCCGTTGCCGCAGCGAGCGTCCTGTCTTTTGCTGCCAGCAGTTCTGCCATCCAGCTCTCCGGCTGGTTTCCGGCCCCGACTTCCATCAGGCTGCCTACAATATTCCTGACCATATGATGTACAAAGGCATTCGCTTTGATATCCACCACCACATACGCGCCGTAGCGGGTAACGTTAATATGCATCACGTTGCGCCACGGGGTACGCGACTGGCACTGCACCGCGCGAAACGAGGTGAAATCATTCTCTCCCAGCAGACACTGCGCGGCGCGCTGCATACGCTCAGCGTCGAGCGGCTGGTGAAAATGCGTCACGCCATGACTTAACACCGCCGGACGCAGGCGATGATTATAGATGACGTAGCGATAGCGGCGTGCCGTAGCGCTGAACCGGGCGTGAAAATCCGCCGGTACATGTTTGACCCAGCGCACCGCGATGTCACCAGGTAAATTCGCATTTACCCCCAGCGTCCAGGCGGCATCTTTCCGCTGCGCCCGGGTTTCAAAATGCACCACCTGGCCGGTGCCATGGACACCGGCGTCGGTGCGGCCTGCGCAAAAGACGGTAATCGGTTCGTTCGCCACCTGCGAGAGCGCCTTTTCCAGCTTCTCCTGCACGCTGCGCACTTCGTTTTGCCGCTGCCAGCCGTAATATTTGCTGCCGTCGTACTCGATGCCCAGCGCGATTTTACAGATCGGCTGTTGCTCCATCTCAGACATCAGTACAGGTACTCCTCAATAAGCTTCTCGGCGATCTTCACCGCCATCAGCGCCCCGCCGAAGCGGACGTTATCCGCGACCGACCAGAACTGGATCTGCTCCGGCATGCCGTAATCGTTATGCACGCAGCCGATGGAGAGGCGGGCATTGCCGGAGGCATCGCCAACCTGAGTCGGGAATTCGCCCTCTTCAGAAAGTTCGATATCCTCGCCGCGGGTAAAGGCGTCACGCGCCTCTTCCGCCGCCAGCGGACGCATCGCTTCGAAGCTCACCATCTGCGCATGGCCGTAGAAGACCGGCGACTGAACGACGCTGGCGGAGATCATCAGCCCGTCATCCTGAAGAATTTTGCGCGCTTCATCGACGATCCGACGCTCTTCGCGCACGCTACCTTCCCGATCCGGCAGCAATGGCAGCATGTTGAACGCCAGCTGGCGGCCAAAGAAATCGTCTTCATCGATAGGGATGCCGTTCAGCAGCTTAGCGCTCTGCCCTGCCAGCGCATCCACCGCTTTTTTCCCCTGCCCCGAGGCGGAGAGCAGGTTGGTAACGCTAATGCGCGACAGTCCACCCTGATCGATCAGCGGCTTGAGCGCCGTCAGCAGTTGGCTAGTCAGACTATTGGGCACCGCAATCAGATTGCGGTTGCGGTAATCGCCTAACACGAATGGATTCACATCCGGCACCACCAGCGGTACGTCCGGCTCCAACGCAAACAGGCCGCTGAGATCGATAACCAGACACCCGGCGTTTGTCGCATCTTCGATATACGCCGCGCTGGCTTCGACGCCGGCGGCGAAGAAAGCCAACTGGGCCTGGGTCCAGTCAAATTCGGCAGCGTCTTTAACGATCACCGACTTGCCACCAAACCGCAGATGTTCGCCTGCGCTTTCATTGCGCGCCAGAGCAAAAATCTCCCCCACCGGGAACTGGCGTTCAGCAAGAGTTTCGAGCAGGGCTTCGCCTACGGCGCCCGTTGCGCCCAGTACGGCAATATTCCAGCCTTCAGACATGGTGGTTTACTCCAGAAATAAAGCGGCCCTGCCGGAGTATCCGGCAGGGGCATTAAGAAGACATTAACGAACAGGATGATGCACAGCGTTAAAACCGAGCTGGCGCAACAGCGTCGCCGCCTGCTCATCGCTGCACTGCACGTACAGCGAAGACCATTCGCGGCGTTCCTGGTAATTTTTGCGCAGCTTGTCGAATTCACCGGCGACGCCCGCTACCTTTCGCAGCGGCGCATCATCGCGGCGCACATCATACACCAAATGGACCAGTCTTTTCAGCGTCGGCTGATCGAGCGGCCCATGCAGGGTGATGCGGCCAAACTCCGGGGCCGGCAGCAGGGTATCCAGCGCCACCTGCTGCGGATGACCAATAAAGGCGCTATAGGCTTCAAAGACCTGCGTCGTCCCGCGCGCTTTCCCTTCAAGGGTGTAGCCGGCGATATGCGCAGTACCGATATCCACTCGCTTGAGAAGCTCAACGTTAAGATCCGGCTCCGGCTCCCAGACGTCCAATACCACGCTCAGGGGCTGACCAGCTTCCAGCCGCTTCAGCAGTGCGGCGTTATCGACCACCGGCCCGCGGCAGGCGTTAATCAAAATTGTTCCAGGCTTCAGGCGGCTAATCAGCGCCTCATCCGCCAGATGCAGGGTTTTATATTGCCCTTCTTTATATAACGGCGTATGGAAGGTGATGACATCGGCTTCCTGGACCAAAGCCTCCAGGGATCGGAAGTCGCCTTCGTCACCGCGATCGGCGCGCGGTGGGTCGCAGAGCAGAGTTTTGATCCCCAATGCTTCCAGGCGCTTTTGCAGCCGCCCGCCGACGTTGCCGACGCCGACGATCCCAACGGTGCGATCGCGCAGCGCAAAGCCGTCACGTTCAGCCAGCATCAGCAGCGACGAAAAGACGTACTCCACTACCGCAATGGCGTTGCAGCCAGGCGCCGCGGAGAAACCAATCCCCGCCTGCTGCAGCCACGGCTGATCGACGTGATCGGTGCCTGCAGTCGCCGTGCCGACAAACTTGATGGCCTTACCGGCGAGTAATGCTTCATTGACCCGGGTGACCGAGCGCACCATTAAAGCATCCGCATCGGTCAGGGCATCGGCCGGAACCGGGCGGCCCGGGATCGCCTGCACATCGCCTAAGCGGCTAAAAAGCTCGCGGGCATAGGGCATATTTTCATCAACGAGGATTTTCACAGTTCAGTACCTGTCTGAGAACGAGAGTTAACCGGGGAAGTGTGCCATAATCTGGCCGCCAGGCATACTCATCACCTGGTTCCAGCACCGCGATATCGAAAGGATGAATCATGACGCACCCCCTTGCAGATATGCCAGACCGTCCTCCGGGGCGAGGTCCATCAGGCACTGCCGCCACCGGCGAACCTTCGCTTTCCATGCAGCAACGCACCGTCCTGGAGCGACTGATCACGCGCCTGGTGGCGCTGACCTCGCAGCAGAATGCGGAAGTGTGGGCCTGCGTCAAACATGACCTCGGCCTGAAAGGCGACACGCCCCTGCTGGCCCGCCATTTCAACGCCGCCGAGGCGAGTCTCAATCAGCGTTTAGCCACGGCTCAGGACAATCATCATCACCGCCAGACGCTGGCGCAGCTCAGCGATCTGCTTGGCCAGGGCAATAACCGCCAGGCGGTGAGTGATTATATTCGTCAGCATTATGGGCAAACCGCGCTGCACGCACTCAGCCAGCCGCAACTGGAGAATATTCTGCATCTGCTGCAGCGCGGTCAGCTGTCGATCCCGCAGCCGCAGCAGCGCCCGCCAACCCTGCGCCCGCTGTTGCCAGCCGAGCATAATACGCTCAATCAGCTGGTGACTAAACTGGCGGCCGCCACCGGCGAACCAAGCAAACTGATTTGGCAGTCCATGCTGGAGCTTTGCGGCGTCAAGTCCGGGGAGCTGATCCCGGCGACACACTTCCTGCCGCTTTCGTACTGGCTGCAGGCGCGGCAGACGCTGAGTGCGCAAAGCGCGCCCACGCTCACCTCGCTGCAGGGGGCGCTCAAGCAGCCGCTGGAAGCCGCGGAGTGGCAAAAGATTGTCGACTTTGCCAGTCGCAACTGGCAGATCACGCCGCAGACCACGCTGAGTCCGGCGCAGATCCTGGCGCTGTTAAACAAGGTGTTTGTGCTGCGGGTGGCCCGCGCCCAGGAGACGCTGGCCATCCCGCAGGAGGAGCCGATGGCGAAGCGGACGTGGAGCGCTAAGCCATGGCAGCTGGCGCTGGGCGCAGTCGTCCTGCTTCTTGTGCTGTGGCTCCTGCTGTAACCCAGCAGCCACAGGCGGCGTTCACGGCTCCCTTTCATGCCAAACGCCGCGATGTTTACTACAGCGATTTCTGGCCGGACACTAACCTAGCGGCGAAAAGAGACGAGGGTGACGAGGATCCCCAGCGCCGCGCAGAGGGCGCCGGCAAGGAACACCGACGAGTAGCCCAGCGAGGTTGCCAGCAGGCCGGTCAGCGGCCCGGTCAGGCCATAGGAGATATCCTGAAAGGCTGCATAGCCGCCGAGCGCGGTACCGCGCACCTGCGCCGGGACGCGCTTCACCACCTCAACGCCAAGCGACGGGAAAATCAGGGAGCAGCCACACCCGGTCAGGGCCGCGCCGGCCAGCGCCACCCAGGCGCTCGGCGCCAGCCCCAGCAGCGTCAGACCAACCGCCTCTATCAGCAGCGAGACCATCGCCACCTTAACGCCGCCAAACCGATCCGGCATCCAGCCGAACAGCACCCGCATCAGCACAAAAGCACCACCAAACGCCGTCAGGGTAAAGCCGGCCATTGGCCAGTTATGACTGGCGAAATAGAGGGAGACGAAGGTGCCGATCACCGCAAAGCCGACGCCTTGCAGACCCAGGCCAATACCCGGCCGCCAGATCATGCCGATGACGCTCCAGAGTGAAGGCCGCTCGCCTCCGTGGGCCGCCACTTTGCGCACGGTACCGTTAATAAGCCAGGCGACGAACGGTAGTCCCATGGTGACGCAGGCCAGCACCGCCACGCCAAAATGGCTATAGATCAATAATCCCAGCGGAGCGCCCACCGCCAGCGAGCCGTACATCGCCATGCCGTTCCATGACATCACTTTACCGGAGCGAGCCGGCCCCACCAGGCCCAACCCCCAGCTCAGATTACCGGTCAGTAGCTGGCTTTCGCCAAACCCAAGGATCAGGCGGCCCAGCAGCAGCAGACCAAGCCTGGCGAGCACTGGTAACGGCAGCAGCGCAGCGGCCAGCCATGCCGCGCCGGCCAGAGCACAGGCCAGCATCCCTTGCAGGACGGAGCGTTTGGCGCCGTACTGGTCTGCCAGGCGCCCGGCGTACCCCCGGGTCAGAACGGTGGCGAGGAACTGGATCCCTACCGCCACGCCGACCACAGTGTTGCCAAATCCCAGCTCCTGATGGACAAACAGCGGGATCACCGGCAGCGGCAAACCGACGGTCATATAGGTCAAAAAGACGGCAAACGTAATACGGAAGAGCGAAAAATTCGCCGATGAATGGGATGTTGTTTCAGTAACTGCGGACATGCATTACTCCAGATTCGCAGAGTAAGGCGAGCAAAGCGACACGCCCCCTCCACCTGATTATCAGGGTTAAGGCGCGTTGGTTGACGTTAAACGCTTACGCATTAGTGGAGAGACTAATGGATACGCCAGCAGTGTGCCTGCAGGCCCTTAACCTGTCAAGATGACAAAAAAGGGGAGCCATAGGCTCCCCTCTGCGCATCGCGTGCTGGTTAAGCGTTGTATTTACGCATCACCAGCGTGGCGTTGGTGCCACCGAAGCCGAAGCTGTTAGACATTACGGTGGTCAGCTTAGCGTCAGTCGGTTTGGTGACGATGTTCAGGCCGGCAGCCTGCTCGTCCAGCTCTTCAACGTTGATGCTCGGCGCGATAAAGCCGTGCTCCAGCATCAGCAGAGAGTAGATGGCTTCCTGTACGCCCGCCGCGCCCAGCGAGTGGCCGGTCATCGCTTTGGTTGCCGAGATAGCCGGGCTGTTGTCGCCAAATACTTCGCGGATGGCGCCCAGCTCTTTCACGTCGCCGACCGGAGTGGACGTACCGTGGGAGTTCAGGTAGTCGATCGGCGTATCAACGCCGTGCATCGCCATCTGCATGCAGCGCACTGCGCCTTCACCAGACGGGGCTACCATGTCTGCGCCATCGGAGGTTGCGCCATAGCCGACGATTTCGGCATAGATATGTGCGCCACGCGCCAGGGCGTGTTCCAGCTCTTCCACCACGACCATACCGCCGCCGCCGGCGATAACGAAGCCGTCACGGTTAGCGTCATAGGTACGGGACGCTTTTTCCGGGGTGTCGTTGTATTTAGTGGACAGCGCGCCCATGGCGTCGAATTCGCAGGCCATTTCCCAGCACAGCTCTTCGCCGCCGCCGGCAAAGACGATGTCCTGTTTGCCCAGCTGGATCTGCTCTACCGCGTTACCAATACAGTGGGCGGAAGTGGCGCAGGCCGAGCTGATGGAGTAGTTAACGCCGTGAATTTTGAACGGCGTAGCGAGGCAGGCGGAAACGCCAGAAGCCATCGCTTTGGTGACCACATACGGGCCCACGGCTTTCAGACCACGCGGGCTACGCATGGCATCGGCGCCGAAGACCTGGAATTTCGGGGAACCGCCGCCGGAGCCTGCGATCAGGCCGACACGCGGGTTATTCTGATATGCTTCCGGCGCCAGGCCTGCGTCGGCAACGGCCTGTTCCATGGACAGGTAAGCATAGATGGAGGCGTCGCTCATAAAGCGCACTACTTTGCGGTCAATGAGGCCAGTGGTATCCAGTTTGACGTTGCCCCATACGTGGCTGCGCATCCCTGAATCTTTAAGCTCCTGAGAGAAAGTGATCCCTGAACGTCCTTCACGCAGAGATGCCAGGACTTCCTGCTGGTTATTACCGATGCTGGAAACGATGCCCAAGCCAGTAATCACTGCACGTTTCATTAAATACCTCTGTAAGTCGCACTATTTTAAGTTTCGTGTCGCACAATAGCGTACACTTGTACGCCGAACAAGTCCGATCAGACATTTTGTGTATAAATTTGCGCCCTCAGGCACACATCGTTAAGATCGTGCTACGCCTTGTGATTCGAGTAACTTACGTGAAACAAAACGCCATACAACCCGCCAACCTGGAATTCAACGCTGAGGGTACACCTGTTTCCCGAGATTTCGACGATGTTTACTTTTCCAATGATAACGGTCTGGAAGAGACTCGCTACGTTTTTCTCAGCGGAAATCGCCTGCCGGAGCGCTTCCCCAGCCACCCTCGCCCGCTGATGATCGTCGCGGAGAGCGGCTTCGGCACCGGGCTCAATTTCCTCACCCTCTGGCAGGCGTTTGACGTTTTTGTTCGTGATAACCCGGACGTTACCTTGCAAAGGTTACATTTCATCAGTTTTGAAAAATATCCGCTGAAGGCTGAGGATCTCCGCCTGGCGCACCAGCGCTGGCCAGAACTGGCCCCGTGGGCGCAGCAGCTACAGGCGCAATGGCCGTCGGCCTTCGGCGGATGCCATCGTCTACTGCTCGACGGCGGGCGGGTGACGCTCGATCTGTGGTTTGGCGATATCAATGAGCTGACCAGGGAGCTGGATGATTCGCTGAATCAGCAGGTGGACGCCTGGTTTCTTGACGGCTTTGCCCCGGCGAAAAATCCCGACATGTGGACCCAGGATTTGTTCAACGCCATGGCGCGTCTGGCGCGGCCCGGCGGGACGCTGGCCACCTTTACCTCCGCCGGCTTTGTCCGCCGCGGCCTGCAGGAGGCCGGCTTTACCATGCGTAAAAGCAAAGGCTTCGGCCGCAAGCGGGAGATGCTGACCGGCGAGATGGCACAAACGCTGAGCTTTCCTGCGCGCGCGCCCTGGTTCGCTCGCAGTAGCAGCGATGCCCGCGAGGCAGCCATCATCGGCGGCGGGATCGCCAGCGCCCTGCTCTCCCTCGCGCTGCTGCGCCGCGGCTGGCAGGTGACCCTTTACTGCGCCGATGAGGCTCCAGCGCAGGGCGCCTCCGGCAATCGCCAGGGCGCACTGTATCCGCTATTAAGCCAGCACGATCCGGCGCTGGCGCGCTTTTTCCCGGCCGCCTTTACCTTCGCCCGCCGAATGTATGACGCGCTGCCGGTGATGTTCGATCACCAATGGTGCGGTGTCACCCAGCTCGGCTGGGATGAGAAAAGCGCGCATAAAATCGCCCAGATGCTGGCGCTGAATTTACCCCCGGACATCGCTTGCGCGGTGACGGCGGAACAGGTTGCCGAGCTGACCGGCGTCGATACCGGCTGCGACGGCATCACCTATCCGGCCGGCGGCTGGCTGTGCCCGCAGCAGCTCACCGCCGAGCTGCTGGCACTGGCGGCAACCCGCGGACTGCACGTGCACTATGGTTATCCCGTCGAAACGCTCAGCCCGGAGGGCGATGGCTGGCTGCTCAATCAGCAGCGCTATCATCAGGCGGTGGTGCTGGCCAACGGCCACCGCATTACTGATTTTGCGCAAACTGCCCAATTGCCGGTCTATCCGGTTGGCGGCCAGGTCAGTCATATTCCCACCACCCCGCGGCTTTCCGCCCTGCGCCAGGTGCTGTGCTACGACGGCTACCTGACGCCACAGAATCCGCAAAATCAGCAGCACTGCATTGGCGCCAGCTACCATCGCGGCAAAACCGACACCACCTTCAGCGAAGAAGATCAGCAGCACAACCGGCAACGGCTGATCGACTGCTTCCCGGGCGCGGAGTGGCCGCAGGACGTGGATATCAGCGCCAATGCCGCCCGCTGCGGCGTGCGCTGCGCCACCCGCGATCATCTGCCGATGGTCGGCAATGTGCCGGACTATGAGGCAACATTGACGCAATACGCCAGCCTCCACGAACAGTTGGATACTGCCGGCAGTGCACCTGTCTGTCACAACCTGTTTGTGCTTGGCGCGCTCGGGTCGCGCGGACTTTGCACCGCGCCGTTAAGCGCGGAGCTACTGGCGGCGCAAATGAGCGCGGAGCCGCTGCCGCTGGATGGCGACACCCTGGCAGCGCTGAATCCGAATCGGCTATGGGTGAGAAAACTGCTGAAGGGAAAAGCAGTGAAATAAAACCGTGAGGGCAGGCAATTTCCCGGGTACGGCTGACGCCTGACCCGGGCTACAATATGGCTCAGGCCGGATTTTTAGCCTGTTGATACAGGTTATGCCACATTCCCTGCACCAGAATTTGGTCCGGCGGCGACAGTTCGCCAGCGCTGATGGCCTTCTCCAGGCTCTGGCTGACTTTGCTGTTTACCGCTTCAGCAGAATGCTCGCCCTCACCTTCCAGCTCAGCCACTGCCAGCGTCAGGTGGCCGCGCAGATAACCGCCGGCAAACAGTTCATCATCACTGGCGTGGTCTACCATGTTGTCAATCAGCGCCAGAATGCGTGATTCAAACTCCGCGATCATCATCTTACCTCTTGTCATGTAATGTGTGGCCTTAGTGCAGGTCTTCCGGCCACGGAAAGTGTTCTGCCGTCAATGGCGGCGTTTGATAATAGTGTTGTAATGCGCGAATAAAGCGCGCCGGACGTTCGGGGATCCCTTGCTCAAGCAAGCTCATCACCTGAGCATGCACCCGGCGCTGGAAGGCAATGCGATCGGGCTCAACGTCCCCTTCCAGATTGTCACAGCTGACGTTAAACGGAAATCCCGCCGCCACGCAGAACAGCCACTCAAAGGCCTGCGGTTTCACCTCGACGTCCTCAAACTGGCTTTGGGTCATCGCATCGCGGCCGTCCGGGCAGTACCAGTAGCCAAAATCTACTTGTTGGCGACGCGCCTTGCCGGCGACACACCAGTGAGAGATCTCGTGCAGGGCGCTGGCAAAAAATCCGTGCGCAAACACGATACGGTGATAGGGCGTTTCATCGTCAGCCGGAAGGTAGATCGGCTCATCGTCGCCTTTAATCAGGCGGGTATTAAAATCGTCGGCAAAGCAGCTGTCGAAGAGGTCAATCAGCTGCTGATAATGGTGTTGCTGTTGCATTAATGAATTCCCAACCACTGCAAAATCTCAGCCCCGTGGCTGTCGTAAAGAAGTTTCGCGCTCATCACCGCCGAGACGATAACGATCATCGGCCGGATCAGCGACTGCCCTTTACTCAGCACCAGCCGGGACCCGGCGCGGGCGCCAATAAACTGGCCGGCCATCATCACAAAGCCGGTGGCCCAGATAACCTTTCCGCCGATGATAAACAGCAGCAGGCCGCCGACGTTTGAGGTGGCGTTCAGCAGCTTGGCATGGGCCGTCGACTTGGCAAGGTTAAACCCGGCCAGAGTGACAAAAGCCAGGGCGTAAAACGAACCGGCGCCGGGGCCGAAAAAGCCATCGTAAAACCCTACGCTGCCGCCAGCGACCAGCGCAAACGGCAGACCGTAAAGCCGACGCTGCCGGTCGGCTTCGCCCAGTTTCGGCATTAGCAGGAAATAGAGGCCAATACCGATCACCAGCAACGGCAGGATCTGCTTCAGAATATCAGACTGCACGTGCTGCACCAGCAGCGCGCCGGCGGTTGAGCCGATAAAGGTCATCAGAATATTCAGCTTCTGATCGGCCAGATTAACCACCTTGCGGCGGACAAAATAGAGGGTCGCCGATAGCGAACCGCCACAGGCCTGCAGCTTATTGGTCGCCAGCGCCTGGGCTGGCGGCATGCCGGCCGCCATCAGCGCAGGGACAGTCAATAAGCCCCCGCCCCCCGCCAGTGAGTCAATAAAACCGGCCAGAATAGCGACAAAGAAGAGTACCACCAGCACCAGCGGTGATACGGCAAACAACTCGATAAAACTATCCATTACAGCACATGCTCATCCAGTAGCGCCTGGCAGGAAGGCGGCAGCGGCGGCGGCGTCTTCTTCACAGGAGGGGTAGACCCGGGTTTAGGAGGTTCGAACCAGCTCTGCAGCTCCGCCCCGCAGCCATCGCCGGGCGGCGGCGGTGCTTGATCTTCGCACTCGAGGCTCCCCGCCGGGCAGCGCAGTCGGACGTGCATATGAGCGCGATGCTGGAACCAGGGACGGACTTTACGCAGCCACTGGCGGTCGCTGCCCGCGTCCAGGCACAGCTGCTGTTTAATCGCCGGGTTGACGAAAATACGGGTAACATCGCTATCTTCCGCCGCCAGCTTGATCAGCTGGCTGATTTGCGGACTCCACAGCGACGGTACCACGCGTTTGCCGTCGCTGGCGACCAGGTCCAGCGCCTGCGGCTTCAACAGCTGAGACGATGTCCAGCGCGTTTGCGGCAGCTGGAGGAAGATATCGACATCCAGCCCCGTCTGGTGGCTGGCGTGGCCGCCGTTAAAGCGCCCGCCCGCCGGCATCCCCATATCGCCAATCAGCACGGTTCCCATGCCTTTATTGTGCACCTGATTACTCAGGCGCTGAATAAACTGCACCAGATCCGGATGACCGAAGTAACGACGCTGATCGGTACGCATCACCTGATAGCCGGTAGCGCTCAGAGGGAGCGCCTCGGCACCCACGATACAGCCATTGGAAAAGGCACCGATTGACTGGGCGCTGCCGCCGATCGGCTGGGTTATTTTCTGCCACGGCGTGGCGGCCAGGCTACCGGCGCTGGCCAGCAGCGCGAGCAGTGCGATAACGGTGTTTTTCATGGTTACCAGCGTGGAATTGTCGTCGTCACGTCGCCATTCTGCGCGCGCTGACGCATAAAGTGATCCATCAGAACGATCGCCAGCATCGCCTCAGCGATCGGTACGGCGCGAATGCCGACGCACGGATCGTGACGCCCTTTGGTGATCATCTCCACTTCTTCGCCAAAGCGGTTAATCGTATGACCGGGAACGGTAATGCTGGAGGTAGGCTTCAGCGCGATGTTGGCAACGATCTGCTGGCCGCTGCTGATGCCGCCAAGAATGCCGCCGGCGTGGTTGCTCTGGAACCCGGCTTTGGTGATTTCATCGCGGTTTTCGCTGCCGCGCAGCTTCACCACTTCAAAGCCGTCGCCAATCTCCACGCCTTTCACAGCGTTGATGCTCATCAGCGCGTGGGCGATATCGGCGTCAAGGCGGTCAAAGACCGGCTCGCCGAGTCCTGGCGGTACGCCGTCGGCGACAACGGTAACTTTGGCGCCAATGGAGTCTCCCTCTTTTTTCAGGCCGCGCATCAGTTCATCGAGAGCGTCAATTTTATCTGGATCCGGGCAGAAGAAGGGATTCTGCTCAACCTGATCCCAGTCTTTGATGGCCAGCGGAATATCACCCATCTGTGTCAGGCAACCGCGAATGACAATGCCGAACTTCGCGGCGAGGAATTTTTTGGCAATCGCCCCGGCCGCCACGCGCATCGCGGTTTCGCGCGCAGAAGAACGACCGCCCCCGCGATAGTCGCGCAGACCATACTTTTGCTCGTAGGTGTAATCGGCGTGGCCCGGACGGAACAGATCTTTGATCGCGCCGTAATCCTGCGAACGCTGATCGGTGTTCTCAATCAGCAGGCCGATACTGGTCCCGGTGGTAACGCCTTCGAAGACGCCGGAGAGGATTTTGACCTGATCCGGCTCGCGACGCTGCGTGGTGTAACGCGAGGTGCCCGGGCGACGACGATCGAGGTCGTGCTGCAGGTCGGCTTCGGTCAGCGGGATGCCCGGCGGCACACCGTCAACGATGCAGCCCAGCGCCAGGCCGTGCGATTCGCCGAAGGTAGTGACGCGAAAGAGTTGTCCAATTGTATTTCCTGCCATCACGGCTCCAATCTTTTTTCGTTATGTTGGCGTGTTGTTTTTTTAGTCTTTATAAATACCGAAGTGCGCACGGGCGTCAATTAGCTGCTGTTTGGTCAGCATGAAGACCCCGTCGCCGCCGTTATCAAACTCAAGCCAGGTAAACGGCACGTCCGGATACTGCTCCATCAGATGTACCATGCTGTTACCGACTTCACAAATCAGAATTCCGTCGTCGCTGAGATAATCCGGCGCGTTGCCGAGGATACGGCGCGTTAGCTTCAGACCATCGCTTCCGGAGGCCAGACCCAGCACCGGCTCGTGCTCATACTCTTCCGGCAGATCGGCCATATCCTCTTCATCGACATACGGCGGATTGGTGACGATCAGATCGTACTGCAGCTTCGGCAGATCGCGGAACAGGTCGGAACGGATCGGCGTCACATGATGGATCAGGCCGTGGGACTCCACGTTGTGCTCGGCGACGGCCAGTGCGTCCGGGGAAATATCCACCGCATCAACTTCCGCCTCCGGGAAGGCATAGGCGCAGGCGATGGCGATGCAGCCGCTGCCAGTGCACATATCAAGGATATGCTGCGGCTTATGGTTAATCAGCCCGGCAAACTGGTTATTGATCAGTTCGCCAATCGGGGAGCGCGGCACCAGCACCCGCTCATCAACGTAAAACTCATGGCCGCAGAACCACGCTTTGTTGGTCAGATAGGCGACGGGAATACGCTCGTTCACGCGGCGGATCACCCGCTCTACAATGCGGTGTTTCTCGCTGGAGGTCAGGCGCGCAGTGCGCATGTCTTCCGGGATATCCAGCGGCAGATACAGCGACGGCAGCACCAGCTGTACCGCCTCGTCCCACGGGTTATCAGTGCCGTGACCGTACCAGATATTAGCAGCGCTGAAACGGCTTACCGCCCAGCGCAGCATGTCCTGAATGGTATGCAGCTCATTGACTGCCTCATCAACAAAAATTTTATCCACGACATCCTCCAGGGCACACTCTGCTATAAATTCGGCGGCTAGTGTGCCATGAAGACGGCGATAAATCAGCATTCTTGCGTGGGGTGGTCGGGGAAAAAACAGGTTTTCCTTGCCCGAAGGGATATTGTGTCGGGTAAACTAGCGCAAAGTATGAATGAGAGCGGACAATGAAAAAGAAGACATCGCTAAGCGAGGAGGATCAGGCGCTGTTCCGTCAGCTGATGACCGGCACGCGAAAGATCAAACAGGACACCATCGTTCACCGCCCGCAGCGCAAGAAAATTACCGAGGTTGCTCCTAAGCGTTTGCTGCAGGAACAGGTCGATAACAGCCACTATTTCTCTGATGAGTTTCAGCCGCTACTGAATACCGAAGGCTCGACGAAATATGTCCGCCCTGACGTCAGCCATTTTGAGCTGAAAAAGCTGCGCCGTGGAGATTATTCGCCGGAACTGTTTCTCGATCTGCATGGGCTCACCCAGCAGCAGGCCAAACAGGAACTGGGGGCACTGATTGCCGCCTGCCGCCGCGAGCATGTATTTTGCGCCTGCGTGATGCACGGGCACGGGAAACACATCCTCAAACAACAAACCCCGCTGTGGCTGGCGCAACACCCACATATTATGGCGTTTCATCAGGCGCCAAAAGAGTACGGCGGTGACGCCGCACTGCTGATACTGATTGAGGTCGAGGAGTGGCAACCGCCGGAGCTGCCGTAACGGCGGGCTCCGGGGGGGCCGTTAGATGGCGTTGGCCATCTTGAGGTTGCAGGGGCTTTTCTGCCAAAGGAACTCACCTTTGCCGTCGGCATCCAGCGTCACGCAGGCGATAGCCGAGGTGGTGAACATCGGGGGCGTTTCCCCCGGACACAGCTCTGAGACCAGATACCCCACCAGCGGCAGGTGAGAGACGACCAGCGCTGTCGCCACGCCTTCATTCGCCAGCGCCTGCAGATAGGCGCTCACCATTCCCACATCGCCGCACGGCGTGAGCTCCGGCATCACGTCGACATGTTTTGGCAGGTTCATGCACTCCCCAACAATATCCAGCGTCTGTTCCGCACGCAGATAGGGACTGACAAGAACGCGCTCAATATCCACTTTTTGACCTTTCAGCCAGGTTGCCATCTGACGAGACTCATCACAACCACATACGGTTAATGGACGAACCGAGTCACTGGCTGCATCGAGGGCAGCGTCGCCGTGACGCATAATAAAAACTTGCATATTGCACCGCTTTTGTTAACCAGAAGCACCGTAGTTTGGCCTGCGAAGACAATACGCAGGCGACCCGGTGGCCGGGCATTGTGCCTGATCCATTCCACGAATGAAACGCTGTTTTTTACCTCAATGGCGTAAGTATAGTCAATCATTGTTTACAAAACAGCCAATCAACAGCGTCATCCGTAGCCGGATTTACCTTCTTTGACCACAACTTAGGTCAGCCGTTCATCCGCTGGCCAAAAGGTGGTCCCCTGTTCGGCCATGCGTAATAAAGTGTCACAGGGTGTAAAACGTGGGCCGTACTGGGCGGCCAGGCGCTGCAGGATCGCGGCAACTTCACCCGCGCCGATAGTATCCATATACCGGAACGGGCCGCCAAGAAATGGCGGAAACCCTATACCAAAGACGGCGCCGATATCGCCATCGCGCGCGCTACGGATAATCTGCTCATCAAAGCAGCGCGCCGCCTCGTTAAGCATCATCATCACACAGCGCTCCGCCACCTGCTGCACGGAGAGGCGCGACTGCGGGCGGTCGATGCCGAGCAGCGAATAGACTGCCGGGTCGGGCCGTTTTTTGCTTTTACGCCCTTTTGTCTCATAAAGATAGAAACCACGATTATTTTTTCTACCTTTGCGATCGTCCTTCAAAATCGCGTCAATGATGTTTGCAGGCGGGCTAAAACGTTCTCCAAACGCGCTCTCCAGCACGGGGATAATTTTGGTGCCGGTATCGATACCCACCTCATCGAGCAGCTGAATCGGCCCCACCGGAAAACCGAATTTAACCAACGCGTTATCAATGACTTCAACCGGTTCGCCTTCCACCAGCAGGCGCATCGCTTCATTGATATACGGCGCCAGTATGCGATTCACATAAAAGCCCGCTTTATCTGCGACAACAATCGGCGTTTTTCCCTGCCGTTTAGCCAGCTGCACCACGGTGGCGATAGTCTGCGGGTCGGTTCCCTTATGCGGGATCACTTCCACCAGCGGCATTTTCTCCACCGGACTAAAAAAATGCAGGCCGATTACCTGCTCCGGACGGCTGGCGTGGGCGGCAATATCGCCGATCGGTAACGATGAGGTGTTCGACGCAAAGATGGTCTGCGGCCCGCCGTATTGTTCCACTTCGCTGACCATCCGCTGTTTCAGCGCCAGGTCTTCAAATACCGCCTCGATCACCACATCGCGATGAGCAAAGCCCTGATAGTCGGTAGTGCCGGAGATCAGCGCCATCTGACGATCGCGCTCCACTGGGCGCAGTCGACGCTGACGAACCTGTTTATTCAGCAGATCCCAGCTGTACTTTAAGGCGTGGTTGATGCCACGCGGCTGGATATCTTTAATCCGCACCGGCAGCCCGCCCTTACAGGCGGTCACATAGGCGATCCCCCCGCCCATCAGGCCGCCGCCCAGCACAGCAACGCTTCTCAGCGGACCGGGATCTGCTTCGGCGCCACGATCTTTTTTCAGATCGGTACTGGCAAAGAAGATTGAGCGAAGCGCCTGCGACTGCGGGGTCATCGCCAGTTCACCAAATGCGCGCGCCTCTTCGGCGTAACCGCTGCTGCAGCCGTGGGCCAGGCCATTCTCGACGACCTGCAAAATTCGCTTCACCGCCGGGTAATTCCCCTGAGTCTTGCGCTGCGTTTGTTTGCCGACAAACTGGAATAACAGATGGCGCCCCAGGGGCCCTGCCAGTACGCGTTCGCGAACAGGTACCTCGCGGCTGGACGGGCGCCCCTTCAGCGCCAGCTCCACCGCCGCCTGCAGTAAAATCGCCTGCGGCACCACCTCGTCTACCAGGCCAGCCTTCAGCGCCTGCCGCGGCCGCAGCTGCTTGCCGGTCAGCATCATATCCAGCGCGGTGCTGACCCCGATCAGTCGCGGTAAACGCTGCGTCCCGCCGGAACCCGGCAGCAGGCCAAGCTGTACCTCCGGCAAGCCGAGCCGGGTTTTTTCGTCATCGCTACAGATACGGCCGTGGCAGGCCAGCGCCAGCTCCAGACCGCCGCCGAGGCAGGCGCCGTGGATGGCGGCAATCACCGGGATCGACAGGCCATGGATCTCAGCCATAATCTGCTGTCCCTGGCGCGCCAGCGCTTCCGCCTCCTGCGCGCTGCGGCAGCGGGCAATCATGTTGATATCAGCGCCGGCGATAAAGTTATCCGCTTTGGCGGAGATAAACACCACGCCGCGTACCGACTTATCATCACGGACCTGACGTATCAGCCCCCGCACCTGACTGCCAAACTCAGCTTTCAGGGTATTCATTTTCTCACCCGGGGCATCAATGGTGATCACCGCGACTTTGTCCGCACGGACCTCAAGCTTAAAAGCGGAAACAGTATCCATTATTCAGCCTCCACGATCATCGCCGCACCCAGACCACCTGCCGCGCAGGCCGTCACCAGACCAAATCCCCCGCCCCGTCGCCGCAGCTCATGCAGCGTCTGGGTGATCATCCGCGCGCCGGTGGCGGCAAAGGGGTGACCGTAGGCGATAGAGCCGCCGAGGACGTTAAATTTAGTCTCATCCACCTCACCGGTGGCCTGCGCGCGGCCCAGCACCTCGCGGGCAAAGCGGTCGCTTGCCAGACACTGGAGATTGGCCAGCGTCTGCGCGGCGAAAGCTTCGTGCATATCAATAAGCGTCAAATCCCCCAGCGTCAGGCCCGCGCGCTCCAGCGCCAGCGGCGTGGACCATGCGGGCCCCAGCAACATATCCTGCCAGACGTCGATGGCGGTAAAGGCATAGCTGCGCAGATAGCCCAGCGGCCTCAGCCCCAGCTCTTTAGCCCTCGACTCAGTCATCAGGATCACCGCCGCCGCGCCGTCCGTGAGCGGCGTACTGTTGGCGGCGGTGACGGTGCCATGTTTGCGGTCAAAGGCCGGGCGTAACTTCTGATAATCTGCGAGGGTTGAATTTTTACGAATATTGTTGTCCTGCTCCAGCGGTTCGCGGAAAGGGGGCGCATAGGCGGTCATCACCTCTGCGGACAGTTTCCCCTCTTCCCAGGCTTTGGCTGCCAGCTGGTGCGAACGATGTGCCAGGGCATCCTGTTGCTCGCGGGCGATCCCCCAGCTTTTCGCCATCTGCTCGGCGGTATCGCCCATCCGCAAGCCGGTTGAATATTCAGCTACCGCCGGGGGGACCGGCAGCAGGTCGCGCGGCCGCAGGCGGGAAAACAGCTTCAGTTTCTGGCTCAGCGTGCGTGCCTTATTGGCATCCACCAGCGCGCGGGCCAGCGTTTTACTGACCCCAATGGGCAGGACAGAGGAGGAGTCGGCGCCGCCGGCAATACCGGCGCGGATGGTGCCGGCCATCAGGCTTTCAGCGACGTTCGCCACGGCCTGGAAACTGGTGGCGCAGGCGCGGCTGACGCTATAGGCGTCGGTATGTACGCTCATGCCGGTACCCAGCACAATTTCCCGGGCGATGTTAGGCGCTTCCGGCATCTGCACCACCTGGCCAAAGACCAGTTGTTCGATGACTTCGGCAGGAATGTCGCTGCGCGCCAGCATCTCGCCAACCACCATTTTTCCTAAATCAACGGCCGGCACGCCATGAAAAGCCGTAGCCTGACGAGCAAATGGCGTGCGTAACCCCGTGACAATGGCAATGCGATCGCCCTGACGGGTGATAAGCGGTAATGCCTGACTCATAACACTCCCCTGTTTACCAAGACAACCAAGTGGTCTGACCTGATAACATTCTTAACTAATTTTTTACATTAAGCCAATTGGAGAAGCGCAAAATTGCGAGCCAAAACACAGTGAAGAGAAAAGGTAACGCCCCGTACTCGGGGCGTCGAGGGGGAAGGATTAACGTAAGCCCAGCTGGAAGATCAGGGATTCTGCTTCGCAGCTGAAAACAAAATCGATATCCAGCTGCACACCGCCGTCAAGGTCAGTGAAGGTCGGGTTAATTTGGCACGGCTCAGATTCGACATTGCGGGCTTTTTCGCTTAACGCGGCGAGCGTTTGCTCGGCTTCCGCGCGGTTGGCGAATACGCGGCTGTATGAGGCGGTGCAGTCGGTGTTGTCAACAATCGTGCCAACATCCATACAGCAGCAAACCGGGGTTTCATCAGCGCTACATTTACTCATCGTAGATTTCCTCTGGAGATGCACCTGCGGTGCCAGACAAATTATGTGCCTATTTTACGCCCTGCCCCCGGTGAGCCTCCAGCCGAGAATCGCTCTACCAGCGTTAAGTGACAGAAATCACACTTAAAAATGATCTAAAACAAAAATCCCCTTCTCTCCCCCTTGCTCTCTTCGAGATTTTTGCCAGCTGGATCGCGTTTCTGTTATCACAATTGAAAAACTTCATAAACATACTTGCAACAAATCATCTGGTCAGACCTATACTCAGCGCACTGGTCTGATTTCTTGGTTGTACCGCAGACCCTACACTCCCGCGCTTCTGTTACGGCATGTAACATAGTTTAAAAAAAAATAACTCAATGAGGTTATGGGCATGAGCCAGAAAACCCGCTTTACCCAATCTGCCCTTGCAGTGGCTGTCGCACTTGTTTCCACCCAGGCCTGGTCAGCAGGCTTCCAGCTCAACGAATTCTCTGCATCGGGGCTGGGTCGTGCCTATTCCGGTGAAGGGGCTATCGCTGACGATGCTGGTAATGCCAGTCGTAACCCGGCACTAATTATGATGTTTGACCGCCCGACCATGTCGGCGGGCGCCGTGTTTGTCGACCCGGGCGTTAATGTTTCGGGCACCTCCCCCACCGGCAAGAGCCTGAATGCAGACAATATCGCCCCGACGGCGTGGGTGCCCAACTTCCACTTTGTCGCGCCGATTAACGATCAATTTGGTTGGGGGGCGTCTATCACCTCTAACTATGGTCTGGCAACAGAGTATAACGATGATTATGCGGCCGGCAGCATGGGCGGTAAAACCGACCTGACCACCGCTAACTTCAACCTGAGCGGCGCCTACCGTCTCGACAGCAACTGGAGCTTCGGCTTAGGTTTTGACGCGGTCTACGCCAAGGCGAAGATTGAGCGCTATGCTGGCGATTTGGGGCAGATTGTCGCGGGCTCTGGCGCGCTGCCGCCAGCGCTGGCAGGCCAGGTGGCGAAGATCCCGGCTGACACGCAGATCGCCCATCTTAACGGCAACGCGTGGGGCTTTGGCTGGAACGCGGGGATCCTCTATGAGCTGGATAAGAACAACCGCTACGGTTTAACCTACCGTTCTGAGGTCAAGATCGACTTCGACGGTAACTACCGCAGCAGTCTGCCGGCAGCTTATAACCAGATCCTCGGCAACTTCGGCCTGCCCGCGGGCACCAGCGGCCAGACGACCAATGGTTCACTGACCCTTAACCTGCCGGAAATGTGGGAGCTGTCAGGTTATAACCGTGTAGCGCCGCAGTGGGCGGTCCACTATAGCCTGACCTACACCAGCTGGAGTCAGTTCCAGGAGCTGAAAGCCACCGGCAGCAACGGCCAGACCCTGTTCTATAAAGAAGAAGGCTTCAAGGACGCCTATCGCCTTGCGCTGGGGACCACCTATTATTATGACGATAACTGGACCTTCCGTACCGGTATCGCCTTCGATGACAGCCCGGTGCCGGCTAATAACCGCTCCATCTCTATTCCGGACCAGGATCGCTTGTGGCTGAGCGCGGGTACCACCTACGCGTTCAATAAAGATGCATCGGTTGACGTCGGGGTTTCTTACATGCATGGGCAGCATGTTGAAATTAAGGAAGGCCCGTATACCTTCCGTTCTGAAGGAACCGCCTGGCTGTACGGCGCTAACTTCAACTAAGATCGGAAGAGCGTCG